>Ga0209119_1001273_pt1 | contig 24997 bp, 19 predicted proteins | sample COG_03_FD_184747 | JGI IMG/M metagenome (GOLD analysis project Ga0209119, IMG submission 184747) | Pelagic Microbial community sample from North Sea - COGITO 998_met_03 (SPAdes) (version 2) | ecosystem: Environmental > Aquatic > Marine > Neritic zone/Coastal water | place: Helgoland, sampling...
TCAGTTATGAAGTGTTTATGGGGGTGTCTTTGCTTGGCGTGGTGATCTTAAGTGGTAGCTTCAAACTCAGTGACATCGTTTTAGCACAAGAGGGCATGTGGTACATCATTCCGCAATTTCTTGGTTTTGTGGTTTTTATCATTGCCGGTGTGGCGGAAAGCCATCGCCTGCCTTTCGACTTACCAGAAGCAGAAACCGAGCTGGCAGCAGGTTTTCACACCGAATACTCCGGGATCAAATTTGCCCTTTTTTTCCTCGGTGAATATCTGGGTATGATGTTGATTTCAATGATGATCACCACCTTATTTTTAGGTGGTTGGCTGGGCCCTTGGTTACCCCCTTTTGTGTGGTTTGTATTAAAAACCATGGGTCTAATCTGTTTCTTTATCTTGCTGCGAGCATCCCTGCCTCGTCCACGCTTTGACCAATTACTGGAATTTGGTTGGAAGTGGATGTTACCCCTTGCCTTGCTGAATTTAGTGGGCACCGCCGTCGTTCAACTATGGGGAGAATTTTAACCATGTATTCTCAAATTAGAACCATGTGGACTGTATTCAAACATTTGTTTGATAGAACCGATACGGTGCAATATCCAGAACAAAAACCTTATTTAGCGCCTCGATATCGAGGCCGCATCGTGCTTACCCGCGATCCCGATGGGGAAGAGCGTTGCGTGGCTTGTAATTTATGTGCCGTGGCCTGCCCGGTTGACTGTATATCCCTACAGAAAACCGAAGATGATCAGGGACGGTGGCGTGCCGATTTTTTTCGAATTAATTTCTCGCGCTGTATTATGTGTGGTTTGTGTGAAGAAGCTTGCCCTACCTATGCGATCCAACTTACCCCTGATGTGGAAATGGCTGAATATGATCGGCAAAACATGGTGTATGAAAAAGAACATTTACTGATAGGCGGCTCAGGTAAATATCCCGATTACAACTTCTACCATAAAGCCGGAATAACGATTAAAGGTAAAGACAAAGGCGAAGCCGACAATGAGACACCCCCTGTGGATATCAGGAGTTTAATGCCATGAATGCTGAATTATTATTTTATGTGAGTGGCAGCATTGCAATAGTCGCCAGCCTGTTTGTAGTGACCAATAAAAATGCGGTGCATGCTCTGTTATATTTGGTGGTGAGTTTGTTGGCTTTGGCGATGTGTTTCTATTTACTTGGTGCGCCTTTTGCTGCGGCCTTACAGATCATCGTTTATGCCGGGGCCATTATGGTGTTATTTGTGTTTGCGGTGATGATATTTAACATCAACCAGTCAGACATCGACCGAGAAAGTCAGTGGCTGAAGTGGCAGAATTGGGTGGGTCCTTCAGCGTTAGTGATGGTATTACTGGCTGAAGTGATATGGGTGCTGCAATCCCATCAGGCATGGTCTACTAGTGATGTGCAATTAGTGGATGCTAGAGCGGTAGGTAGTTTATTGTTTGGCCCGTATTTATTGGCTGTTGAGATTGCGTCTTTCTTATTACTGGCAGGGTTAGTGGGTGGTTATCACTTAGCCAAAGAGCTTCCCCAAAGAGCTATTAAAAAACAGGCCCATAAGTTATGACAGTACCTATTGAACATGGTTTTGTGCTGGTTGCTATCCTTTGGGCCATTGGCCTTATCGGTTTGTTAAGTCGCAAGAACACCTTATTTATGCTGATGTCCATGGAAATCATGCTCAATGCAGGTGCCCTGGCCTTTATTCTGGCTGGCAGCTTATGGCAACAAGCCGATGGACAAGTGATTTATATTCTAATCCTCAGTGTTGCCGCAGCCGAAGTCGGACTTGGACTGGCCTTGCTGATCCGTTTGCGTGAACATATTGGCGATTTAGATATCGACAAACTAGACGATTTGAGAGGCTAAACATGCAAGATTGGCTGTTTGTTGTCCCGTTACTGCCACTGACTTCGGCAATAATATTGTTGTTATTGGCCGGTCGATTGTCACCTATTGTGGTGTCTTTGGTGGGTGTTGGTTCAATGGGCCTAGCTGCCCTGTTAACGTTGTTCATTGGTATAGAGTTTTTTGTCAGTAATGCTGTGGCTTATCAACAAGTGTTGTTTAACTGGCTACCTATTGCTGGCGCAAGTCTAGACGCGGGTCTGCATTTAGATCAACTTTCAATTGTCATGGTGAGTGTTATAACTGGCGTAGGCTGGATGATCCATTGGTACGCTGCTGCTTACATGTTTGGCGACAAAAACGTGCAGCGCTTTTTTGTATACATGAATTTATTTGTTTTTGCTATGTTGATGCTGGTGTTAGGTGACAACCTAATACTCTTGTATCTAGGCTGGGAAGGCGTGGGTTTATGCAGTTTCTTATTGATTGGCTTTTGGCAACATGAGCCCAATAACGTAGCTGCTGCAAAAAAGGCTTTCATTGTCACGCGTGTGGGTGACACTGCACTGATGCTCGGTTTGCTGATCTTATTTAGCGAATTTGGCAGCCTTCATATCGATACCATTGTGACGTCGAGTTTGGTTGTTGACCCAACCAACTTGTGGCTAGCCTGTATTTTATTGGTGGGTGGCGCCGTGGGTAAGTCGGCTCAGTTGCCATTGCAAACTTGGTTACCAGACGCGATGGCGGGCCCCACACCTGTGAGTGCTTTGATCCATGCTGCCACTATGGTTACCGCTGGTGTGTATTTAATTGCTAGGATGCATCCATTGTTTTTGCAGGTTGAAGGCATATTAACCATAGTGGCTTGGATAGGCGCCTTAACTTTGGTACTAGCGGGTTTAGCGGCGTTAGCGCAATCCGATATAAAACGCATACTGGCCTACTCCACCATGAGCCAAATTGGTTATATGTTTCTGGGCTTGGGTGCTTTAGTCTTTGACGGCGCGATTTTTCATTTAATGACCCATGCTTTTTTTAAGGCACTACTGTTTTTAACTGCAGGCAGCATTATCTTAAAAATGCACCATCAACAAGACATCTTTAAGATGGGCGGACTGTTTCGTAGCTTGCCTATGACCTCGACCTTTTTATTAATTGGTTTATTAGCTTTAGTCGCTTTTCCTGGTAGTTCAGGATTTTTCAGTAAAGAAGCTATTTTAGCGGCAACTTATGAGGCCCATACCGCCGGTCCTATTCTTTGGTGGATGGGGGTTTTAGGCGCCTTCTTGACCAGTTTATACAGCTTCCGTTTATGGTTTATTGTCTGTTTTGGCCCAGCGAACCACCATCTTGAAGAAGGTGATTATGCGCCATCTAGCCATCTCGTTGTGCCCTTATTGCCTTTAGTCGTATTAGCGGTGATAGGTGGCTTTATTAGTTTAGATTTCAGCCAGGTATTTGGTCCAGCTACCCATCCACATTTGCCCCTATGGATTGAATGGATGCCCGTGGCAGTGGCGTTTGCCGGCTTTGCTGTGGCATGGGTGCTCTACTTTCCTCGCAATACATCCGATTCACAGCACAATCAAGGTGCGTTGCAGAATTTTTGCCGAGACGGACTGGGTTTTGATTGGCTATATGATTGGGTGTTTACCAAACCTCTACAACTGTTTGCGCGGGTCAATAAAAGCGATGTCGTCGACCAATTTTATCATTTTGTTGGCTGGTTTAATTTCAGTTTAAATGAGGTGTTGGTGATTAGCCAAAACGGTAAAGTACGATGGTACTTATACGTTACCCTCGCTGGCTGCGCCTTAATGTTGGGAGGGCTGGTATGGTGGTCGTAAATATGCAACTTTTAAGTTTACTGATTTTCTTACCTCTTATATGTGGTGCTGTAGCCTGGTTTACCGAGAATAAATGGAGGGGATCTGGTAATTGGGTCAGTTTGTTCAGTTTAACGGGTTTGCTACTATTGAGTCTTTACTTAGGCAGCTTAGGCGATAGCAGTTTAAGCTGGCATTGGTTTGCGCGTTTTAACATTCATTTTACCCTGTTATTCGACGGTTTAGCCTTATTAATGGTGGTATTGACTCTCGCTCTAGCCATATTAGCGGTAGTGGTTTCCTGGCACGAAATCGAACAACACAGAGGCTTATTTCATTTCAATTTACTGTTCAGCGTAGCGGGCATTATGGGTGTATTTCTAGCCGCTGATCTCTTCCTGTTTTTTGTGTTTTGGGAAGTGATGCTAATACCCATGACCGCACTTATTTTAATCTGGGGTCATGAAAAGCGCCGCTACGCTGCCATTAAATTTTTCATTTTCACCCAAGCCAGTAGTGTATTAATGTTAGTGGCGATCATCGCACTGGCTTTAGAGCACCAAACACAAACCGGCTTTTTAAGTTTCAGCTTGGCCGAGTTACAAATTTTGGCATTTGCCCCTAAAACTGAATACTGGTTAATGCTGGGTTTCTTTGTCGCTTTTGCGGTGAAATTGCCTATGGTGCCCTTACATAGCTGGCTACCTGATGCCCATACCCAGGCGCCCACAGCGGGCAGTGTTTTGTTGGCGGGTATTTTATTAAAAACCGGCGCTTATGGGCTAATCAGAATAGTGCTGCCCCTATTTCCTAACGCAACCATGGAATTTGCGCCTATTGCAGTGACATTAGGTGTGTTAAGTATTATTTATGGGGCTTTAATGGCCTATAGCCAAACTGACTTTAAACGTTTGGTGGCTTATTCCAGTATCAGTCATATGGGTTTTGTGTTGCTTGCCCTCTTTAGCTGGCATGAAGTGGCGCTGCAAGGTGCAATATTAACCATAGTCGCCCATGGTATCAGTAGTGCGGCCTTGTTTAGCATGGCAGGCATGATCCAACATAGGATCCATAGCCGCGAGCTCCTTAGCATGGGGGGGATGTGGGCTAGCGCCCCCAAAATGGCCACCATCACTTTAATATTTGTGATGGCAGGCATTGGTATGCCGGGCATGGCCAACTTTAATGGTGAATTGTTTACTCTGTTGGGTAGTTACCACGTTTTCCCTACCCACACTATTATTGCCGCACTGGGCATAATCGGCTCAGCTGTATATGGCTTGCATCTTTTCCAGCGAGCGTTTCAAGGGCCAGCCAATATCGATATCACCGACTTACATGTGCGCGAGCTGGTTTACAGCAGTTTATTAGTCGTGGCCTTATTCTATTTTGGTTTACAACCCCACATCATACTTGATCTCAGTGCCGACACCCTGAGCAGTTTGTTAAGTATCGTCAAGGAGGTAAAACCATGAACATGCAAGAGTTATGGTTACTACTGCCGGTGTTAATCGTCAGCGCTGGGATTTTGTTAGTCATGCTGCAAACGTCTTGGCAGCGTAATAGTGTTATTGCTCAAGGCTTAACGGTGCTCACCCTTGTCTTGGCATTAGCTGCGTTGATTTGGCAATACCCGAACGATTTCAAAACCATCACACTTCTGTTTGAGTACGAACCCATAGGCGGATTTTTCAGCTTACTGATTTTGATGGTGTGTATTTCTGTTGCCCTATTACAAGGTCCTTATATGGGTAGCTCTTATCAGGGAAACGCAAGCAAAGAAGTTGCCGAAGAGTTTTATATGCTATTGCTGCTGTCTTGTTTGGGCGGCATGTTGTTAGTGATGTCGCGACATGTGGGCAGTGTGATCCTCAGCATTGAATTAATGAGTTTGGCCATGTTAGCCATGCTCGCTTATAACCGGGAGCGTAAAGCATCCTTAGAAGGCGCGATGAAATACCTGCTGCTATCAGGTGCAGCAACCAGTGTGTTGTTAATGGGTTTTGCCTTACTTTATGCTACCAGCGGGCAATTATTGTTAGTGGATATGCTGCCATCCCCCATGGGTTTGTTAGCTAAAAGTGGTTTTGTGCTGTTACTCGCCGGACTAGCGTTTAAATTATCATTGGTGCCCTTACATTTTTGGACCCCAGATGTCTATCAAGGCGCGCCAGTCAACTCCACCTTATTACTAACTACCTTATCCAAAGCGGCGGTGTTCGCTTTATTTATCAAACTGATACTATTGGTACCTGCGGATTTTGAAGCCGACATGTTACGTATGCTCAGTTGGATGGCCATCGCCAGTATGCTGCTCGGCAATTGGTTGGCATTGCAACAACAAAGTATAAAACGTTTAATGGCGTACTCAGCCATCGCACATATGGGATATGTGTTAGTGGCGGGCATTATTGCCATGGGGATCGACCACAGTTTAGCATTAGAAGGCGCCAGTTATTACTTGTTGGCTTATTTAGTGGCTTCTATCTTGATTTTTGCGGTATTAAGTTTGTTATCCAAATTAGACGACCCACATGACGTAGACCAACTATCACAATTACAGGGCTTATTCTGGCAACATCCGTGGCTTGCGAGCATCATGACCTTAGGATTATTGTCTTTGGCGGGTATGCCTATCACCATAGGTTTTATTGGCAAATTTTACGTGCTGACTTTGGCGGTCAAACTATCCGCCTGGTGGTTAATCGCCGCTATGTTGGTTGGCAGTGCAGTAGGTTTATATTATTACTTACGGGTGATTTTTACCTTGTTTGCACCCACACAAAGCGAAATACACCTAACACCTGGTGCTTATTTCACCAAAATCTGGATCGGTATCATTGCAGTAGGCTTACTACTATTAGGTATTTTACCCGGATTATTGGGTGATCAATTACGCAGTATATTAGTGGTAGGCTAAGGGGAGGTAAAACTAAGGTCTTGCTTATGTCGTCAAATTTTGATGCTCACACAGGGGGTGCCAAACGATAAACTTTCAAGGTTTCTGCATCTATCTACTAGTCGTTATTTTTGTTGTTGAGTACCCTAAGATACGACCTAATTTAATAGGAAAAAAGCCACCTTTGTCACTATAGGTATCGACAATACAGTAAAATCAAAGAGGGATAATACTAGCCGCCGACATTACCCTGTTATGGTCTCTAAAAATGTACCGTCTGTAAATGGGAATAATGTTGGAAAAAGGCGGGAACGACGTTAGTCGTGAGCCTGTGACTACTATTAGCAATGAATCCTGCAACAATTTGGCTCTAAAGCAGCTCCTAAAGCTAATATATCACTGTCTCGTTCGGTTTTCCCAGTCAAAACATTAGCTTGAATATAGCCTAAGAGATAGAAGAAACTCAGCCGCCCAAAGCTTTCATAGACTCATGGATCAGGTAAAAGTGGTTCGTGCCAATTATAGATCTTCATTGTAGAATTAACTCAGGTGGGGGAAAGACCTAAAAAGTGGTCTCTGGCATTGTCAAAGTTATCAGCTAGCCTATTCAGCTAAAAGATTTTTACAATGAATGTCTGCGCAATTCGTGTAAAAGCTTTAGTTAGCTGACGTATAAGTTTTAAGTTGACTCTGACCCTGAGGTATCCGGGTGGATAAGCGCCCAACTGCGATCAGGTAAGCGCCTAAGAATAAACTAATAGAAGCACAGAGCGTGAGGAGTACATATACGTGTGCAATCAGCATGAATATGCTAGTTTAGCGACTTCTCAGGTAGTGCCAACGCTGTTAGAAGGGTGACTTTACATTGTTTGTGTATCAAGTTTTTACTGTTTGCTGAAGCAGGTCAACCAATTGCATCACCGAGGACGCAGTCGGGTACTACGCAGCGTGTTTCGACCCACCTCTTATACTGCTACCAAGCCAATGAAGTATAGTTTTGGGACAACACTTACCTGGGGTCGCGCATTAAAGAAGAATATTATTACCTATAAACAATTGAGGACATCAATAGTCGAAAAAGTGTTGGTTGGGAAATACATTACGGAGAATCGGCGGAAAACGCGGCTAAACTGATCCGCAGAATACATCTAAGAAAGGAAATTAACGGCCAGCCGCCTGTGCTTCATTCAGATAATGGTAGCCCGATGAAAGGTTCGTCTATTGTTGAAACGGTATATCAATTAGGCTTCGCCACATCTTTTAGCCGTCCACGAGTTAGCAATGATAACGCGTATGCAGAGTCTATTTTTAAAACGTGTAAATACAGGCATGACTATCACTACAAAAAATTTTCGAGTATGGATGAAACGCGCGAATGGGTGTTGAAATATAACCACTGGTACAACTTTATTCATAAGCACAGCGGTATCAAATTCGTGACTACACATCAACGGCATGCTGGGCTAGCTGATAAGATATTGGCGAAAAAAAAAGAGTATAACAAGGTGCCAAAGAGCGAACCACATAGCGTTTGCTTGGTGAAATCCGCAACTGGGATTTACCCGAAGTATTGCACTTAAACCCTAAACGAAATACCACTAAAGTTAAAAGTGCGAACAAGTTGATCGCTATAATTAGTTCGATAACACCGTAAATCAGAAGGAAACATTTTATCCAGATTATAGAAAACGTTAATTTTTCTAACGTAATTTTCCATTACTTGAACATTTTTAGGATATTTATCTAGTCAAAATACATCTTTATCTACTACGTGCATCCTTTTAGATTAGCTAGCTTTATAGTGACATAGTTAATTTTTGACATCTAATAGCTGTTACGATCGTTTTTATAACAGCTCTTTTTAAGCGCAATGGTGACAAAAAAGACGCGCCCAAAATCTATTCCAGAATTCCATAATTTAGATTGGAACCAGCAAAGCTCGTGCTTCGCCAGAACTATACCCATCGAGAGATAGTTAAAGCCATGAGAAATATCACCATTACTTGTGTCTAGACAGAAAAAGAAAATGAATTTATAAAATATTTGTCAGGAATTTATATCTAACTGACATAAAGTGTCAAACAATACAAAACTTTTAGGTGTGTTGGTTTTTTTTATCTAATAAACCGTTGAGTAAATAAATACCATTTTCTAGATTATCGAAACTCATTTCATACGCGTCAGCGCTATTACACCAAATAACCAATTCTTCTAATCGGTTATTGGTGACTGACTCACCAAACCAAGTGGAATTTGAAATAAGTTTCTTCAATGTATCCACCGAGTTTAACGGTTGTAATTTGGGCTGATTAGTAGTTTTATAATTTGGGAAAATAATAAGCTGGGTAGTTAATTTTTCACCCTCATCACTAATCCCACTCGAGGGGGGCAGAAAGCGAACAGGGTTTCCGTCACGCATTAATACAGGGGAGTTCGCAATAAATGGAAAGCTTGGCTGTAGTAACTTCCAGCTATGCTCTTTCAGGCAGAGACTGGTTCTGAGGGGGCAAATATCACCTTCTTTAGAAAGCAATGGCACTACATCATCAGCCAGATACTCGGCTCCCTGGTGCATCAGAGCTGCTGCTAGTGTGGTTTTACCCGAGCCACCTTTAGCGGGCATTACAAAACAGTGCCCTTTCCACTTGAGAGCTGCAGCGTGCAATACCGTTATGAAATCAAGATGTCGATATCCTTCTTCTACTATTTCATAAATTAGACGTTGTGCGATTGCATCTGCGTAAGGAGCGGAATAAAGGCATTTACCATTTTTAATCAAATCAATTGTTTCGCCTTTGTCTAATAATTGAAATAAGCAATGGGTTTTATGCTCGGTTGATACCTCGAGGTGATTGACAGCATTGGCGATTAATTCCCCTACATCACTGCACTGATTTTCTAGTGCAATTATTCGCTGACCAACTTTCAATATTTGGGTGGTAGACGCTTTGGGTTCGACCAACAACTTGGACCTTTGCCATTCGCCGATGATACCAGACACATCAAGAAGGGCATCTACAGCGGAAATGTTGGTCCCATCAGAAAGTAAGTTAGCTATTTCTTCAGCGGTAAAACCCTGATAAAGGGCTTCCCATATTAATTTTGCCATTGGGTCGAGCAAAATAATTTCACTAGTGCCTGACACCGCAATTGCGAGTGATTCTCCAATCGGAAATCCTTTATGTAATGGGCGCATATTTTTCTCAGCTTGTTAGGTTTGCAATTTTAAACGTTTAGTCTATGTCTAACGATTATTTACTGCAATTGGGTTCTTAGCAACTATTATTCGCTCTTTGCTTTTGCAAGCATAAACTTCTTATCTAACTGTTTACAATGAATTATTATTGTAGTAATTTAATTATCAGTATAATTTTAATGCTTAAATCCTTGCTGTGTGCGGGAGTTAAAAATTATTGCAATAACTTAAAAATTGGAAGTGTAGATGAGTGATAAAGATTTAGGAAATAAAGATTCCCATAAAAATGTTTCTGTCATTAAACCAACTACTGAAAAAAACCAAACAGATGTAAACCGTCGTGATTTTGTAACAAAATTAGGTAAGTTTGGACTTTACACAGCTCCCACTATGGTCGCTTTAATGGTGGCAGACAAGGCGGCGGCACAAAGCGGCGGCGGAGTAGGACCGCCTACAACACAACCGACTCCGGCACCGACTCCGACTCCGACTCCGGCACCGACTCCGACTCCGGCACCGACTCCGGTACCGTCATCGGGACCGACTCCGGCACCGACTCCTGCACCGACTCCGGCACCGACAAAGCCTCCCCTTCTTGTGTGATTGGATTGTTGGTAGCACATTCAATCCAAAATTTATTACTCTACAGATTAAAAACTCGATAGCCGATGTTAAACATTTCTGATTTCGGCCAATGATGTAAAAAAATAATATTTGTCAGTACTAAATCATAAATTTTACCATTGAGGCAGAAATTTCGACTACCCCAGCCTCAAAATAGTATCTATGACCCCAGAAGATTCAACTAACAGATTAAAGACATGATAAATAACTCATCATCCAATTTAGACACTTTATTCTCAACGGCATGGCTGCGGCACTATTCTCAACGGCATGGCTGCGGCACTATTCTCAACGGCATGGCTTCGGCACTTGTTTCGCAAACAAAGTAGGCCTTAACTTTGAGGACTGAAATGATCTTCTAAGCGGAAGCGTTCACTATGTAAATAATCAGCTTAACGCCCAGTCCAGAGGGTTAAAACAATCGATGAAAGTCTCCTTGTTGCAATATACCCAAGCATCAGAGCTAGTCATCTTACTGCACTTGTGGCGCGGTAAAAAATATCAGGCCTTTTCACGGGCGTGAAGTGCCTGCATCATTGGCTAGTGCAAAATAATATAGAATATCCAGACTGATGTTGAAAATAATACAACTTAAGTCGTCGCCACGAAAGTTAAGCCCTGCAACAATTTGCAGACTCGACATGTTTATTATGTATAACTGAGACTTGGAGCCAATTCAGTCGGCATAAACTAAGAACTGATGAATATCATGTGCGACAGAATCGTTAATTCACCCACGGTGATCATTAGCCAATTACTGACAGGCCAATGATATCAAACCGTCGGCGGTAACATGTTGGCTGATGTAGACCCCTCACATGAGCAATTTAAAAGGGGAGTCGATATGGGAAATATAATCTGAATTGACTCATCGGGATCACTTAGGCAAATATCTACTGTTGTTATAGCTGCGTGGCACACAAATAATGGACATTAATGTTGGTGTCGGCGTGACATATAGTCTTTTTTTTTTGATTCGAATAATCGCTATTAGCGAGTGGGTCTTTGTAGTTTTTAAAATATGTTCACTGAAAATCACGAATTAGCTATAAAGTGCACCATCCATGATTGTGAGAACGGCTCTTAATATTGTGAAGATTCTTAAAGGTGGTATTGGCTGTTTTCTCCCTCTCTTTATTGACGAAAATATCACTATCAACTGGGAGGAACTAGGCATCATAAGCGACACACAAGCTAACGACTTGTTGCTCTATAACCCAGCGGCTGGTTAACTGGACAAATTGGCTCGTAAGACCCTTCAATCTCGGTCACACGTATGATTTTACTTAAATCATCAACCACAAACACACTATCGCAGGTGTTGGTTTTGAAGACTTTCTTTGCTGTCAATAATTGTAGCTTTCGCAAGTTGACATCTTCTCGGCTTAGCCAGTCATAGAATGCATACTTTTTTGCTTTACTACAGCTTAATAATTCATCCCGAGTGAACGTCATTATTGAATAAGCCACAATCTGCGCAAGTGATAATAAGCTTTCTCGCATGAGTTGCAGAGCCAGAGTGTTTATAAACATGGTTTTTAGTGACGTCGTTTTAAAATCAAGGCGCTTCTGAATTGAGCCAAAGGTATAATGAATATTTTTAAAGTAGATTGGCACAGAAAATCTGTCGTGACCAATGGAAAAAATGTTGTATTTATGGGATATTAAATGTTTTTAAATAATCAAATTTTTGCTACGCAATGGCATTAAGTTATTATTTAACAATAAATTAGTTATGAATTTACGTTCCACTTGAACTACGAAACCCTGAGTTAGGAAAGCCAATGCCAGATTTTGTCATATATAGTACCAGTAATACCTATTATCAAAGTTGGCAGTGTGATTTGCTGGAGTACAGTTACGTAAATGCCCATCAAAAGGGCGAACTTATTGCCTTGTGTTCCGAAGGTGAAAATGGTGACCTATCCCCTAGAGAGTCTAATATAGCAAAGGTGATTCCTTTACCTAGTTATATGAAAAATCAACATACAGGTGATTTCTGGGGTATAGCCAATAAGTTAGGTTCCCTTAAAAGCTGGATTGACAACCAGGAGGTTGAAGGAAGTGTTTTATTTCTCGATCCAGATATGGTTTTTATTAAGCCAATTGATTTGCATGTCAAAGAAGGAAAAGTCATTGCACAACGTTGGGTAGATAGTGGTATTGCCGGTCATCCGATTTTTGATAAATATTGTAGAAAAAATCGTCATAGAATTACCAAAGAAACAATTTTTATGTATCCCTATCTTATGCATACGGCGGATATACGTAAAACTATGGAGAGGTATTACGAGTTAAGTCATGAGATTCGAGACGTTGAGAAAAAATGGGAATCGGACATGTACGCGCTAGTAATAGTTGCCGCAGAATTTGCCCTCGATGTAGAGACGGTAGACGATATGGGTGTATGTAATAATTGGGAAGAACATAATAATCTAGACACACCTATTGTTCATTTCCCAGTGCCATTTCTAAATGCAGAAGGGCAAAAAATTTGGTTTAAGCAAGATTTCACTCAGCAGGCAATTAAAAAGCCTTGGACTAACCTTCCTGCACCGTCAGAGGCGAAAAGTCGGGCAGAGTACTCTGTACTGGCTTTGATTCAAAACTTAATCAATAAACAAGAAATTGAAGCTTCAGGTAGCGATTACTTATATTGGCAAAACATGCCGAAGTCGTTGTTGAAATACCAGCCCAATAACACTAAATATATTGTTTTTGATCAGTACCCAGGCGGTTTTAATAATATTCGTATGTCTTTGGAGTTAGCTGCAGTATTTGCTTTATTGCTAAACAGAGTTTTGGTTCTTCCGCCGAGAACAAACTATTATTTGCTTGAAGGAGAATGTGGATTCGAAGATTTTTTTGATATAAGTGCACTTGGGATAGAGGTCATTGAATTTGAGGATTACTGCGAGCGGAATAATATTGAGATAAATAGCTTAGATCAAGCATGGAAAGATGTCGCTGCGATTTCGTATGTTGCTGACTGGGACGTGATCAAAGATCTTGTTAAAATTCCAGAGAATATTAAAGCTTGTGAGTATTTTGAAAATTACAAGATGGGTAGGGAATCACTTTTCTTCGACACTGAAACCTTGACGTCTGATCACATTCTATTCCCTAAGAATTTGCTGGGGAATTTTTATCTAACCATATTTGCCGAAAACAGGCTCAAGGAAATGACGCAATTTGTAGCAAGTCATATCCATTACAAAGACGATATTCTCCTAGAAGCTTATAATATTATTAAGGTGTTAGGTGACCAAAATTATGCGGCCATTCATATAAGACGAAATGATTTCCAGTACAAAGACCTGTTCATTGATGGAGAACAAATACTCAGGAATATATCCCCTATTTTAAAAGCAGGGGAAACTTTATACATCGCAACAGACGCTCAAGACCATAGTTTTCTAAAGCCTCTTGAAGACGTTTATAAAGTGGTTTATTTCTCAGATGTACAGAATAGAATTAACCAATATATTGATAGTAAATTAATTGGCTCTATTGAACAGTTGGTGTGTACCAGAGCGAGAGTTTTTATCGGCACACGCTTGTCGACTTTTTCTTCGTATATATATCGCATGCGAGGGTATATGGATGATATATATGACACAAATTTTTATGATAATACACTAGAATGCAAACTTGCTTGTCATCAAACTCCTGTTACCAAATTTCCCACATGGACGGATGCTTGGCAAATGACGTGGGGTCGAGAATTCCCTGAAGCATGGAATTTTAAAGAGGAAGTTATTTTTATCTCTATCGCAAGTTATCGGGATCCTGATATCGAAAATACCATAACCGATCTTTTGGAAAATGCGGATAATCAGAGTTTGTTAGTAGTTGGGGTTTGCTTGCAGGATAATACGAAAAAAATTGAAAGTTTTTCGTATAAAAATCATAAACGAATAAAAGTTCTATCCATACCTTTCGAAGATGCTAGAGGAGCATGTTATGCAAGAAGTCTTATTCAAGAAAAATTGTATGACGGGGAGAAATATTATTTGCAGGTTGATTCACATTCTCGTTTTGCAAAGGGTTGGGATACCTATCTTAAAGCAAACTTATTAAGTTGTAAGTCACCGCGGCCAATATTGACTACCTATCCAAATGGGTTTTCTGCCGATGACAAAAATAGGTCTTTCCTGAAGAACAATAAATCAAGTCTGATCGCTATTGAGCATTTTAATGAAGCGGGATTTTTGAAAGTTAGGGGTAAGCAGACGGTTTCAGGTGCGGTTCCCGCCCCTAGCATATGGTTAGCAGCAGGCTTTGTGTTTACATTTGGCAATTGGGTAAAAGATGTGCCTTATAATGCTCAGCAATACTTTAATGGTGAGGAAGATTCGTTATTAATTCGCTCTTATACAAATGGCTGGGACACCTTTGTCCCTCCAAAGAATGTTGTATTTCACGATTACAATGATAATCGAATGCAAAGTAAAACAAAGGTAAGGCCACTGCACTGGGAAGACCATCAGAATATAAAAAACAATTTTGATATTTTACATGGATTACACTTGGGCAAGGGTGTGGGAACGGTTCGAAGTATCGTCGATTTTCAAGAAAGGCATGGCGTAAATTTTGAAACTAAAGAGGTTCGGCCATGGGCGAAAGAAGGATTGCCAAAAGAGCTAGCTATGGAAGAGATCACTCCAGGGCGGCATCATAATCAGTACGATGTGTATTTAGAAACTGACGAAATCTCTATTCGCAAGTATAAAATTTGGATATTTTGTTTGTTCGACTCTCAGGGAACAGAGATATATCGAAAAGATATAATAGACGAACTAGTTCTGAATAAAAAAGAAAATTGGGTAAAGGTGAGTTTGGATTTAAACAGCATGATTTACCCTATTGTAAAAGCGCTTATTTGGCCAGTCATGGAAGATAATAAATTTGCAAGTCGTCATGAGTATCCAGTTAAGATTGATAGAGCTTCTAAAACTATTGTAAGGTCTGATAAAGCAGTTACTGTTCAAAATGTATTAGAGGATAATCATGTAATTGTTGCGCCAATAGCAAGATTACGTTCTGCGTTACAAATGTATGATGCAACCTTAAATACTAAGACGATTGACGACTCTTATGCGTTGTGGATTTTGTGTTTTTTCGATCATGAAGGTAAAGAGGTTTATCGAAAAGATATTGACGACAAGGAGATAATTGAAAAACGTACCGACTCTTTGCTTATTAGCATTGATAGGGCTATTGATCCAAGTACACTAAAAACTGCCCTTATCTGGCCAATGACAGAGGAAAAAACATTCGCAAGTCGCATTGAATATGAGATTGAGGTTGACCTGTCAAATAAAACTATAAAACCCTCCCCTTGGGCATAAAATGGTGAAAGTACAGTGTGTAGAGATTTTTATAAATTGATATTTCAACTTTGCTAAATCACTACCTAACTAAGTAGCAAGTCAATTAAGAGTTAATAGGTTAGATGAAAGAATGTACTATATTTGTCGCATTGGCGGCATATTGTGAGCCTGAGTTAGAGCTCACCATTAAAGATTGCATCGCAAAATCTAGTAAGCCAGATAATTTGAGGTTTGGAATTTGTTTGCAATATGACGCCGGTGGTGAAAAAGAGATACAAGCAGACTGTATCGATCACCTTATAACAGATAAGCGAATTAGAGTAATCAAATTTGATCATAGAGAGAGTAAGGGAGGCTGCTGGGCTAGAAATTTAGTGCAAACCATGTATGCAGAAGAAGATTATACTATTCAGGTTGACGCTCACACTCGATTTGTTGAAGGTTGGGACCAAACCTTAATCAACATGGTACAACGCTTTCCAAGTGAGAAACCTTTGATAACTGGTTTCCCACCTCTTTATTTTCGCCATGATGAAGTAGATAGTTATACTTGTTTAGATTGGCGAGGTTATACAAATACTACAGTGATGGAACAGTGGTCACCTGATGGTTGGATCCATCATCCGACACATGATATTAAAGAAAATTTTAAATCGCCGCGCTATACCCGATTTTTATCGGGTGCTTTTGTTTTTACAAGTGGTGAATGGAATAAGACTATAATGCAAGATCCGGAGCATTATTACTCTGGCGAAGAGTTTGCCCTTACCCTGCGCTCTTATACTCATGGGTACGATCTATTTACTCCTGATGAAATTGTTGTCTGGCATCGTTGTCATCCAGAAGCAAATCGTAAACATTTTTCTGATTTTGAGAACGAAATCAGTCAAAAGCACCATAATAAGGCGATGAAGCGTTTGAACTTGCTTATGAAGGGCGACCCTGCAGGAGAGCTAGGTCGTTTTGGTTTAGGGACAACCAGAAACTTAGAAGACTTTTACAATTTTTCAGGATTGGATTGTGAAAATTTTGAAGCGCATCCAGATGCTATAGCTGGTGTGCCTCCTAACCCACAGACCATTAAGCGTTAACAATAAAAGCATAGTTTACCTGCTCAAAAAGATCGTTACTGAAATACAAGTTGAATAATGAATCAGTTAGAAGTTTATCAATTTATTGGCCGTACCCTAAGTCCATACAGCAATATGGATAGTAACATTGTTTGTGCGCAACAGATTATGCATAGAGAACTTGACTGGGAACGAATAATCTCCATAGCCACTGGCCATTTGGTCGCTCCTGCACTTTACGCATCGTTGTTACGAAAAGACTTTCTGAAATTATTGTCTGAAGAACTACAACACTACTTCCATACCATGTATTCTTATAATACTCAGCGTAATGTAGGCCTAAATGGACAGATCGAAGAGCTTCTACACTATTTACCTCCTGGTGCAATCCTTCTAAAAGGGGGGGCCAGTTTAACTTCTGAGCTTTATTCTCAAGTGGGTGAGCGCGTAATGCGGGACTTGGATATCCTCGTAAAGATTGAATCTATGCATTCCACTGTGAAACAGCTTTTCTCAATTGGCTACCGCTACTGTGAACTAGACTCTTTACCCGCGCCCCCATTAGATGAACAGGAAGATCCGATTGAAGCGCTTAATGCCAGGGGATTAGGGTATATGCACCATATATACCCCCTTGTACACCCTAAGCATAATGCCAGTGTTGAATTACATAGACAGCCACTGTTGCAATTAGGTGAAAGAGAATTATTATCTAGCGGCGAAGCTTTTTCTAACGCAGTGCAATGCAAGAATTTAAAGATGCTCAGTATAGAGCACAGGTTGTTGCATAATTTTTTCCACGCTCAAATTCAAGATAGAAACGGTTTACTGGGTAAAATTGATCTGATGCAGGCTTATGAATTTGTACAATTAGTCTATCGGCATCAAGGAGCTGTTCAATGGGATCAGTTACAAAGAAGAGTCAAAGAATGTGGTTTAGAGATTCACTTTCAAGTTTATCTATTATATGTCGAGGATTATTTTTACTGTCCAATACCAGAGAATATTTCAATTTCCAGACGTTCGAGAAGAATAATAAAGCGGCAACAGCTACTTGAGAAATATAAGGTGCTTAGAATTATTCATGGGCCAACTATGTTGTTCGTTTTTAGTATTTGCCGAGAACTTTCTCCCATCAGAGTTAAAGAAAAGTATGGACCAATTTCATTTGTAATAGCTTATTTAATGGCGATTACAACTCTACCTTTCAGGTTATTGAAACCTGGCACGATTAAGGCGACCTTTCGTCAATTACGAGATTCTTTTCGTGGGTAGCAGGTCTAATAATACCTTGGGGTCTATAAGCTTATAAAAGTCAAACTTTCAGTCTACGAAAAAGTAGCCTTGAGAACGGGGTCCAAAATTTCGAATGCGGAATTTAGGTCTTTAAATCTCAGTTCATATACAGGCATTTTTTCTACTACTGCGAAAATCTGCATGACACCTTCATAACTAGAGTTTTCAACAAAATAGCTACCAGAGTTCATTAATTTTGATAAACCTGTTATTGAGTCTATTTCTGTTAAGACTGTTTGTTGAGAAGTATCAACGTGAGCAAAGATCATGATAGCCGGCCGGTAACGCCTGCCATCTTTTGTTATACGGGGAGCGGGGACTAACTTAATAACATCTGAAACAGTTCCAGATTGGACATTAGGTTCGTCTTCAGTTAATTGCTCACTGATTAAGTCTAGGTCATGCTTACGAAGCTTTAGCGGCATTGGCATTGCCTCCACCGTACTATTACCTGCATGAAAAGGAAGGTTACAGCTGGCTAAAAAATCATAGCCATAATGCTTACTCATTGCGTATAGCAAACCAACCCGCCCAGGATTCAAGAGCCCAGGCATAATGATTGCTTGATTCCCCTGCCCAAGCCCTCCAGCACCTAGGCATAAAGACACCCCACTTGATACTGGTATCATCGAATGAAGTTCGCTCAGTATATTTTTAACAGCCAGTGGAGCATTAGTGGTCACTCCAGCTTGACCAAGGTCAATGCGAACGGCATGTCCTTGGTCAACTTTGTTTACTGAAATTTTTCTTTTGGGGATTGCCTTAGTATTGATTTCAAGTGGCTGCAGCAAGGGGCGCAACATCTTTTCTACTTCACTATCGTCATAATCTATTTGTATAAGAGTACTGGTAATATTGTAATATTGCACTGAGGTGCCAATTTTTTCATCACTAAGTTTGTATAGTGCAGAGTTCTCATCAGGTAGGATTTCAGCGTTATTCCAGCTCTGCCTAATCTGCTCAACATCAGATTGAATTTGTTGACTGTCTATACCAAAATGAGAGGATAGTTCTTCTACTAAGTCCGCTGAAGGTATTTTTTTGCTTGCTTGGGCCTCCCAAATCCAACCCGCTATGCCACTTAACACATAAACACTATTCGAATAGGGACGATAAACAATTAACCCTTGATTGCTGGAAACCCCGACGACACTCTTAGGTGAATTTGGGATATCTTTTACCGTTGGCGTGGCTGTCGACATTGTTTTAGTAAAATCTGCAATATAATTATTTTCTTTTTGATCTAGCCGGCCCCTAACCCACATCACCGCAACACGACGTGAGCCTGAGGTTATTGTGGTGGCCCGGTGCCAATGATTGGAAGGTGCTACTACCATATTACCGCAGCCATGCAGTCCTGGCGATCGTGTTCCAGATAAAGGATCATGGAACATTAAATCTCCCATAGTATATTCAGATTCATCACTCAGATTGAGAACTGCTGACAGTATTCGATTGCTCCCTTTATCAAATGTATCCGCATGTTCTTTTGATAGCACATCAAAATGCCATATGTAATGACCTCCCGGAGAGTAGTTTAATATCTGCACCCGCTCAGGCTTGAGCAATCGCATTTCCCACAGCTGTTCGTTTAGTTGCTTAACCTGCTCAAACATATGCTCTTGCAACCAATGACCTGATTCAAGGGAAGTGTTTTGGGAACGACGAATATGACTATCAGTGCTTCTAGTGCCGTCCCAATTAGCGAGCCCGGCTGGTTCGGATTCAAGGATTTCAAGCTCAGAGAGTAATTTACTTTTCTGCGAAGGACTGATTACGTTATCAGCCAAGGCAAATAGTGGGGGAGAATCAAATTTCATGAGTTATCAACATTTATTATAATTTATGTTATTCGAGTAAATAAAGACTATTAATAAGCATTACCTGACTTAGGGTAATTTAAAACCAAAAAGCCCAGAACTTGTATTGGATTGTATCCCAAATTCCTCATAATGTTGTATATTTTCTAACATTTGAATTAAGCACACAACAGGATTTATCCTTGAGTCTATCGTATTATCATTCGCCTGCTTTAAACTATAGGTAGGATATTGTTAGGTGTTATGGTTAAGTAATCTCGGCTGATATACTGTGGGCATTTTGCAGCAATACCCTAATGGACATTGCATACAAGCAGTTTCATAAGCAGTTAAAGAAGCCATTAGGGCAGTTTCATAAGCAGTTAAAGAAGCCATTAGGGATATTTTCGAATAACTTGTAAATAAAGTATTGGCTCACTGACTCAATCACAACTTGAGCATGTTACCTACACACTATCTTTTTAGCTAATTGCTCGGACTGGTTCTAGGAGAAAATAATTTGAATCCCGAAAAAGGTGCGGAATGTTAGATTGAACTAATATTTGATTATTATTTTTCCCACTTTCGGTCAGTTTGACTTAATTACGCTGATGTCTATGAGATAGTCTTGAAGGCAATTGATAGCGAGCCTATTACTCATATCAATTATCAAATTCCACTGGAATATAAATTTTAGGTTTAAAATGACAAAATATATTAGCGTAACTTTTGCCATCCAGCGGGATTGGTCTGCCATGAATAAGCCTTGCCCCTTCATAAAATAACATATCGCCTGGTTTTAATAGTACGTGATGTTGCCGATAAAAATTATCTTCTAAGACTAACGGCCATGGTTGATTTACTTCTTGATCCACATTAATTATGACGCTTATTATATGTGTATGTGGACGGTCCCTATGCATTTTTAGGGCTGTTCGATTGTTATATACTCGGACACCATAAACTGATGTTGGCTCAAGTTCTGTTCCACTCCAAGCCTCCAAATGTGGTTTCATGATTGCTTGTATCTGATTTTTTAATTCCGATGGTAGGTGAACCATTGTACTCGATTGTGCACCCTTATCTTCATTAAAAATATATCCTCCAGGCACGTATTCGTCATGGTTTTGTTTTTTGTTTTCATGAAAATAATTATCGATTTGCTTAAATGCATCTTCTGGAAAACGGCCTTTAAAGTAACCATCAATAGTATAGTTTGGGATAAATTCGTTTATGCTTTTAGAATACATTGGAGGCGCAGGGGTAAGCTCACTTTTTGAATAAAAACGTTTACTAATTACAACATGTTTACGACTAGTTAAGCGCTTCTCATTATTTATATAATGTAAATGATACGCTTTATCTGATTGCAAACTGTTCCAAATAACGGCGGTACCTTTTGTTGATTTGAATTTTTTTTCTTCACTATCATTCAAGTAAATCATGAAAATATACACACTCTGCTTTTGTAATGATTCAGGCGTCTCTTTTTCCGATTCTTCAAAATCATCCCATTGGATCTGTTCTGAATAAGAAACATCTATTCCCATGATCTTACAAATTCTGCTATCAATATTTTCTATAATATCGGTATGTATAAGACTGAAATTATCGATTCCACTTGGAGTCATATTTTTATTTGATTTATGATTTAGACTTAAATTTTGAGTGTTACTGAGCTGGCTATATGCAAGCATTTCTTTGCACTCTGAAGTGCTTAAAAAATTTTCTATGCTATAAAATTCAAAATTACCATTAATATGTTTCTTTGCATTAGGCAAAAATAATTGACTCACTTTAATTTTTTTACAATGAATATTTGCATGCTCATTGATTGACTTATTTTTGTTTTTCAATGGATTTACAATTAAATTTAAATCAACGTCAGGGGTATATTTCATTTCTTCTACAATAGATGAGTACTGGTAGCCTTCATCCAGTAGAATTTTAAAAATACCGTCTTTATCGCGACCAGCATTTATGTTGGTTGAGATCCAGTTTTTCCAGCTTGTATCAAAATTTGTTTTCATTTAAATCACTATATTATTAACAAAATTCTATTTAAAGAGTTGATTAATTATCAACTCTTTATGTCATGTCAAGGTTTAATGTATTTGGCATGCTCTAAAAAATATAAATAGGGATGATGTCATTGATGCATGAAATGCGTGCTAAACAATGAATACCTGACACCAATAGGTGTTCATATGCCATGGATATCTACGCTTAACTAGGGTAAAAAAAATAATGTCGATTTGACATAAAAACAATTGATTTATATTCGTATCCCTATAGGCGAAGATAACCAGATGCAGTAATTGTGTGGTTAATGGGATATCTCGATTTTAACGAGATAGGTAACCACTTGGCTTAAATATTATCAGACTTTTATAGGAAAAACCTTTCTAAAACGACTGCCTAAATTTTCGGGAATTCAAGGGTAATCAAAAACTATTAGGCAACATCTATTTTGACAAACGGCCAATGCACTTGACGTCACACAATGAACGAAGGGTCATGTCAATAGTTGAAATAAGTATAGAAAATTTGTCACATGTTGCGTTGCAGTAAAATAATTATAATAATCAATAGGAATTTCAATGAAAGGCAGATGTAAATGAGGTAAGTGGGTAAGCAAAATACATTGTGGTCTTCAGATTTTGCCCCCGCTTTTATCATATTCAAGACTCGAACTTACGCCAGAATTTATAAGTGCTCAGGGCTTAGGACTTATTCTTATACCCAATTAAATAACCGCTAGATTTACGCCCATTATCAATTTCAGGGCCAATAGGGCCAAAAATGTAACTTTAATTGAACAACCTTGCACCTGAGGCTAATCGAACCCGAGTAAAGGGAAAAACTGTTGATGATGACACCTTATTATTGGGAGGCTACCGCAGAGAAAAAGCAGAAGTTGATGGGTAACTTGTAATAATTTACCGTTGATTTTGATATTAGAGCCTTTGTTAAAACCTAATTGTAGGACTTGCCCCAGCGTATCTTTGAGAACTTTTATAGGGATAAAACATAAACATGGAGGTCTGGTTTTTGGGGCATTTACCAGCATTTTCAGGCGCTAACCGACGTTTAATTTTACACTCGTTATTTCGGATTTTAGAAAATTTAAGACATTCAACCTCAGGTAAGTCTGTTAATATGAATTCTGTTCATTACCATAAACAAAAGCAATATTCAGAGCTGGCTTGCACAACAGTGGGAAGCGCTTGTTCTGAATGATGAGAAAACCGTTGAGTGATATACGAGAAGTCTGGGTTTTCAACTTCTTATATTCAATGAATGATGGAATTTTAAATAACAGTTAGATTGCTCTACGACAGTTAGAGGTAAATGTGTTGGTAGCATTTTAAACAAAGGATAACGAAATCTTATGAAAAAAGTAGTGGTGTTAGGTGGCGGTGGATTCATCGGTGGCCATCTGGCCAAAAGACTAAAAGATGATGGAAATCAAGTGACAGTCTGTGATATCAAGAACCATGAGTATTCGGAATCAAGCACAATTTGCGACAAATTTATTGTTGGCGACTTAAGAGATCCCAACATAGTATCTAGCGTAATCAGCGCAGACACAGATGAAGTATATCAACTGGCTGCAGATATGGGGGGAGCGGGTTATCTCTTCACTGGTGACAATGACGCCAACGTCATGCACAATTCTTCGTTGATCAACTTAAATGTTATACATGAATGCACAAAAAAACAGGTGAAGAAGGTATTTTACGCATCCTCAGCCTGCGTTTATCCGGAACATAATCAATTAGATCCAAATAACCCCATCTGTGAAGAATCAACTGTCTACCCTGCAAGTCCTGACTCCGAGTATGGTTGGGAAAAATTATATTCTGAAAGGTTATTCTTGGCTTTTAACAAGAATTATGACATAGATGTGAGGATTGGCCGGTTCCATAACATTTTTGGACCTATGGGCACATGGTCGGGAGGTAAAGAAAAGGTACCTGCTGCAATATGTAGAAAAACCGCAGAATCTAGCAATACTGTAGAAGTATGGGGCGATGGGTTACAAACGCGCTCGTTCTTATACATTGACGAATGTGTTGAAGCTGTTATTCGATTAATGGAATCCGATTTTATGGGGCCGGTTAATATTGGATCCCAAGAAATGATATCCATTAATGAGCTAGCCCAAATGGTGATTGATATCTCTGGAAAGAACATAAGTGTTCAGAATGTTCAAGGTCAAACATTCGTTGATAAATATGGATTCAGTTGTCCCGAGGGAGTCAGAGGGCGAAACTCTGACAATAGGCTGTATAAAGAAAAAATAGGCTGGGCTGTATCGCAACCATTACGAGCTGGCCTAGAGCAAACTTATCGCTGGATTAACCAGGAAGTTCATAACTCAAAGCGCTAAGCTACAAATGCCTATGTTCAACAAAGTCTGGAATGATTTTACGTTAGGTAGTTCTCACTCATAACTTGTTAACATAGTCGATTAATATGAGGGACAGTGCTCAAAGGCAATTTAAATTGTTTTTTGAGCTGGTGTTTTCCCTAACTTGAGATATATTTTTCAAATGAGGTATCGAATGAAAAGCAATCAAAATATGCGTTGTTATTTACTATTTTAGGTGCCGGCCATACAGTAAAATCAATGAGGGATAATACTAGCCGCCGACATTATCTTGTTATGACCTCTAAAAATGTACCGTCTGTAAATGGGGATAATGTTGGAACAAGGTGGGAAAGACGTTAGTCGTGAGCCTGTGACTACTATTAGCAATTAATCCTGCAATAATTTGGCTCTAAAGCAGCTCCTAAAGCTAATATATCACTGTCTCGTTCGGTTTTCCCAGTCAAAACATTAGCTTGAATATAGCCTAAGAAATAGAAGAAACTCAGCCGCCCAAAGCTTTCATAGACTCATGGATCAGGTAAAAAGTGGTTCGTGCCAATTATAGATCTTCATTGTAGAATTAATTCAGGTGGGGGAAAGACCTAAAAAGTGGTCCCTGGCATTGTTAAGGTTATCAGCTAGCCTATTCAGCTAAAAGATTTTTACAATGAATGTCTGCGCAATTCGTGTAAAAGCTTTAGTTAGCTGACGTATAAGTTTTAAGTTGAC
>Ga0209119_1001279_pt1 | contig 24917 bp, 28 predicted proteins | sample COG_03_FD_184747 | JGI IMG/M metagenome (GOLD analysis project Ga0209119, IMG submission 184747) | Pelagic Microbial community sample from North Sea - COGITO 998_met_03 (SPAdes) (version 2) | ecosystem: Environmental > Aquatic > Marine > Neritic zone/Coastal water | place: Helgoland, sampling...
GGCGGCTGGAAGGTGGCAATATTTGCCCCCGCCGAAGCGATGAATAACAATGCTGCAAATGCACTGCTAAAAAGTCTTGAAGAGCCGCAGCCTAAAACTCTTTTGATACTGGTCTCCGACAGACCGAGCCTGCTATCGGCAACCATTCGCAGTCGATGCCAACAGATAGCTATGCCAATTCCTGACAGTGCTATTGCCAGCCAGTGGCTGACTGAGGTCACCGGTGATCAATCGGCTGTCGACAAGGTTCTCTTTGTCGCTGGCGGCAAACCACTTTTGGCTCTCGATTATTTACAGAGCGATACTCTGCAAACGCGCCATAGCTTTGAAGAACTGGTGGCCAAGGTCAGAGCTGGAGATATCTCGCCACTGGATGCCGCTCAGCAGTGCCAGAAACTCGATGCCAGCCAGACCATCGATTGGTTTAGTAGCTATATCCACCGTTTGGCAACCACTGACTTGGCTGAAAAGCCGATCCCGGCGCTATTTAATTTTGCCGACAAATTATTGCAGGCGCGCAGCTGGGTCGCCGCTGGCAATAACCCCAATGCGCAATTGCTCTGGGAAGAGCTATTTATGGATTGGTTGATGGTGTTTGTCCCGCGCAGGTAAGTGCTAGCCATTTTTTCATGCTAAGCTCATAGCAGTACACAAGGAGAGGTGATCTATATGTTTAACGGTGGCAAAGGCGGAATTTTAGCCGTCGATATCAGTGATGAAAATCTGCTCTACCAGCACTATATGTCGTTTGTCGACGGTGGCGGTCTATTTGTTCCAACCAAAAAGACTTATGAGCTTGGCGACGATATTTTCTTTCTCTTGAATATCTATTTGCGCCCTGAGCCTATCCCCATGACTGGCAAGGTGGTGTGGGTTACTCACAAGGGTTCAGGCAGTTTTAAAATGGAAGGGGTTGGCGTGCAGTTGGGTGAAGAGCAGGCTGAATTAAAAGTTGATATTGAACAGGCTTTGACCGGTACGGTACACTCGCACAAACCTACATTAACCATGTAGAATAATTTCATACTAAAAGACGAAATAACCTATGCTGGTAGATTCTCACTGCCATCTTGATCATTTGGATACATCTGATCGAGAGGGCGGAATCAATGCTGTTTTGGAGGCAGCTAAAGACCGCGGTGTCAGCCACTTTTTGACTGTTGCGGTGGATATGCCGACCTCAAAATCCCTGCTCGATCTGACCGCTCAATACGACAATGTCTACTCATCTGTCGGCGCTCATCCGCTGCAAAAAGTCCAGCAGGAAGTTCCTTCAGTCGAAGAGCTTGTTGAACTTGCCAAACAGCCAGGGGTAGTCGCCATCGGTGAAACTGGTCTGGATAATTTCTACAGCAGTGAGACTATCGACTGGCAGCGGGCGAGTTTTATCAATCATCTAAAAGCCAGCCAACAGATTAATAAGCCGGTGATTATTCACACCCGCGATGCTCGCGATGAAACTATAAAGTTATTACGAGAATATACGCCCAGTGCCGCTGGGGTCATGCACTGCTTTACCGAGAGTTGGGAAATGGCTGAGCAGGCATTGGAGTTGGGCTTTTATATCTCTTTTTCGGGTATTGTTACCTTTGCCAGTGCTGATGAGTTACGCGATGTGGCAACCAAAGTGCCTCTTGATCGTATTCTGGTTGAGACCGATTCTCCCTGGCTGGCACCAGTGCCCCACAGAGGCAAACAAAATGAACCGCAGTATGTTCGCGAAGTCGCTGAGTACATGGCTGAGCTCAGAGGCATAAGCTTTGAGGAGCTGGCGGCGGCGACCACCGAAAATTTCCATCGACTATTTAATGTACCCAGATAGAGATGACTAAATAGAGAAGCCTAACTAGAGAAGCTTATGACTGAACAGATAAACGATCAATCAGCGCAGTCGAATTTTATTATTCGTACTTTTCCTGTGGGTCCATTGCAGTGCAACTGCTCAGTAATTGGTGACCGTCTTAGCGGCAGGGCGCTGGTGGTAGATCCTGGCGGTGATGCGGACAAAATACTGGCGCTCCTAAAAGAGCTCAATCTCTCGGTAGTGGCAATTATTCACACTCATGCCCATCTCGATCATATACTGGCGGCCGGTGAAATTAAGAAGGCCACAGGTGCGCCTATCTATCTGCATAAGGGCGATCAGTTTTTATGGGATATGGTTGAGCAGCAGTGCGCTATGTTTGGTGTTCCAGAGATTAGCCTTCCAGAACCAGATAATTATATAAATGATGATCAGGCGCTTGCATGTTGCGGCGGCGTGGCAATCCACACGCCTGGGCATACGCCGGGCTCAGTAAGCTTTTGGTTTGATGAATATAAAACACTGATTGCCGGCGATACATTATTTCAGGGCAGTATCGGTCGCACTGACTTGCCGGGTGGTGATTTCGAAGAGATTAAAAAATCTATCAGTGAGCGTATTTATAGTCTCGCCGATGATGCTGTGGTTATCACCGGGCATGGTCCCAACACCAGTATTGGCAATGAAAAGCAGAGCAATAGTTTTGTTCGCGGCTAGATGAAACAATAATTATTAAAAGATATAAAAATTAACAGGAAATCCCGATGAAACAGCAACTGATAACTATGCTCGAACTGCAGAGCGATATGAACACCAAAGTCCACGCTGACTGGAAGCAGCAAAACTTCGAATGGTACCGTGCCATCTGGGTCGAATGTGCTGAGCTACTCGATCATTACGGTTGGAAGTGGTGGAAGAAGCAGAATCCCGATATAGGTCAGATTGAGCTCGAGCTCGTCGATATCTGGCACTTTGGTTTAAGCCTGTTACTGCTCAAAGGTGATTCACCTGAGGCGATTGCCGATCATGTTATCGAAGCCTTTGCCGTGCCACAGCAGAGCGATGACTTCCGTCTCGATCTCGAAGATTTCACCCATCATACTCTGGCCAGTAAAGGTTTTGAGGTGGCGCGTTTTGCCAAGCTGATGAAGGGCATAGATATGAACTTCGAGCAGCTCTATGTTGGCTATGTTGGCAAAAATGTACTCAACTTCTTCCGTCAGGACCACGGCTATCAGGATGGTAGTTACCAAAAGCAGTGGGGCGGTGTTGAAGACAATGAGCATCTGGTGGAAATCGTTGCCACCCTGGATACCGGTTCGAGCAATTTTAAGGATGAACTCTACAGCCGTATGCTGGAGACCTATAAAAGGCTCTGTGTATAAGAAATATGCCCAAAATCAATCATTAGCGCACTATTGGAGGTATAAATAGCCTCCATTAGTGCGCTAATGATGCATTTTATTTATCCCGCCTTATAATAGCGCCGACTTAAAAATTGACCTTATTAACTTCTCCGGAGAGACACCTTGAATTCACCCGTTCGCGTTACAGTTACAGGGGCCGCAGGCCAGATTAGCTATTCCTTATTATTCCGCATTGCCGCTGGCGAAATGCTTGGTCCCAAGCAACCGGTTATTTTGCAGATGCTGGAAATTACACCTGCTCTCGAAGCCCTTAAGGGTGTGGCAATGGAATTGGAAGACTGCGCTTTTCCACTGTTATCCGGCATGGTTTGCACTGATGATGCAGCTGTTGCATTTAAAGATTCCGATTACGCACTGTTGGTTGGTGCTCGTCCCCGTGGCCCAGGTATGGAGCGTAAAGACTTGCTAGAAGCCAACGCAGCGATTTTCTCTGCACAGGGTAAGGCACTCAACGATTACGCCTCTAAAGACATTAAAGTACTGGTTGTTGGCAACCCAGCTAACACCAACTCGCTGATTGCCCAGCGCAACGCGCCGGATATCAACCCCCGTCAATTTACTGCAATGACTCGTCTCGATCACAATCGTGCGCTGACTCAGATTGCTAATAAAACCGGTACAACCATCAATGATGTTACCCATATGACTATCTGGGGCAATCACTCAGCGACTCAGTACCCGGATATTCATCAGACTAAGGTCAATGGTGCAGCGGCTATCGATATGGTTGATCAGTCTTGGTATGAAGATGAGTTTATTCCTGTTGTTCAGCAGCGTGGCGCGGCGATTATTAAAGCCCGTGGCGCTTCCAGTGCCGCCTCTGCGGCTAACGCAGCTATCGCGCATATGCGCAGCTGGGCTCTGGGTACTGCCGAAGGTGATTGGGTGAGCATGGGCGTATACAGCGACGGTAGCTACGGTATCACTGAAGGTCTTATTTACTCTTTCCCTTGTACCTGTAAAGATGGCGATTGGGAGATTGTTCAGGGTCTGGAAATCAATGATTTCTCACGCGCTAAAATGTCTGCAACTGAGCAAGAGCTAACTGAAGAGCGCGATGCTGTTCAGCACCTGCTTCCATAACAGTTATAGCAGTCGAAAAAAACCGCTTATTTAACTCGATAAGCGGTTTTTTTGTTTTTAACTGAGTCTTAATGCAGCTTTCGCTGGTTCCTCAGAGTAATAGTTTGGTAAAGTGACTGACGTTGAATTTAATCGTCTAATTTAATAGTTTAATGGAGTTTTATATGGCATTTGCCGAGGTAGGAACAACCGCCAGTGATTTTTCACTGACTAATCAGCGTGGCGAGCAAGTGAGTCTTGCGGATTACCGCGGTAAGAAAAATATTGTGCTGTATTTTTACCCCAAAGCCATGACTCCTGGCTGTACCGTTCAGGCCTGCGGCATTCGTGATAGCAAAGCCGAATTTGCAGCTCTCGACACGGTAGTGATGGCAGTTAGTCCAGACTCTGTCGATAGACTGGTTAAATTTGAAGATAAGCAAGAGCTAAACTTTACATTGCTCTCTGATGAAGATCATAAGATCACCGAAGAGTACGGTGCCTGGGATCTAAAGAAGTTTATGGGCCGTGAATATATGGGTGTATTGCGTTCCACCTTTATTATTGGCAAGGACGGCGAGATCAAATACGTGATGGGCAAGGTTAAAACCAAGTCTCATCACGACGATGTGTTGGCATGGATTAAAGAGAATCTTTAAACTCAGCATTTCGTTAAATTTTAATGACGTAGTATTTTTTAAACCAACCAAAGTAACTAAAGCAATTAAGGGTTAATTATGTTTTTTATTTCCAGTGCACATGCACAGTCAGCCGCACCAACAGGTGATCCAGGAATGATGGGTTCACTGATTATGTTCGGTGGTCTATTTATCTTTATGTATCTGTTTATTATTCGTCCTCAGCGCAAGCGTCAAAAAGAGCACGCTGATCTGCTCGGCAGCCTGAGTAAGGGTGATGAAGTAACCATGACTAGTGGCATCCTCGGTAAAATCACTAAGCTGGAAGGGGACTATGTAATCCTCGAAGTTAATAATAATCTCGAGCTCAAATTCCAGTTATCCGCTGTACATGCCGTTCTGCCTAAGGGCACGATCAAAGCGATCTAAGCTGGCATTTAAGTGGCTGTTAACGCAGCCACTTCTGCTAGTATCAAGCTAATGATTGCCTATCCGCATAAGCTAGATCTCGCCCAGACGCCCACACCGTTCTACCCGCTAGAGCGCCTGTCGAAGGAATTGGGCGGGCCGCGCATCTGGATTAAGCGCGACGATCTCACTGGCGCCGCCACCTCTGGCAATAAAATCCGTAAACTCGAATTCCTTCTTGCCGAGGCTGTCGCTAATGGTTGCGATACCGTTATTACCAGCGGTGGTGTGCAGTCCAATCACTGTCGCGCAGTGGCGCTTCTCGGCGCTCAGCTAGGCTTAAACGTTCATCTATTATTGCGCTCTGATTCCGAGCCTGCTGCAGTTGGCAACCTGCTGCTCGATCAGCTTGCCGGCGCTACCATCAGCCATTACAGCGTCAGAGAGTTTAAACGCCTCGACAGCCTATTTAAGCACTGGACTGATCATTACCAACAGCTTGGCAATAAAGCCTATTCAATACCTACAGGTGGCAGTAATGGCACTGGTATCTGGGGTTATATTAATGCCGCCGAAGAACTTGCCGCTGACTTTAAACGCCACAATATAAAGCCTCAGGCAATAGTGCATGCCACTGGTTCTGGCGGTACTCAGGCAGGCTTAATGCTCGGTTGTCATCTGCATGGAATAGACGTGTCAATTAAAGCCTATGCGGTCTGCGATAGCAGTGCCTATTTTGCCCGCAAGGTCGCTGCTGATCTCGAGGATTGGAGAACTAGATACCCATCGGATATTGATATCAGCGCGCTAAAAGCCAATACCTGCGATAGCTATATAGGCCCGGGTTATGGTCAGGCCGATCCTGAGATTTTTGAATTTATAAAACAGCTAGCGGCAATGGAGGGCATACTGCTCGATCCGGTGTACACTGGCAAAGCATTTTTTGGCCTTAGCGAAGATATAAAGAAAGGTGTTTATTCTCAGCCAAACGATATTGTGTTTGTTCACACTGGTGGTCTGTTTGGCTTATTTGCCCAACATAAGAATTTGGGATACTAATAAAACAATAAAAAGGCATAGTTATGTTTGAACAGATAATCGATACCATTAATGCTGCAGTTTGGGGTCCAGTGATGCTGATACTGCTTTTAGGCACAGGCATCTATCTGACTATCGGCCTCAAAGGTATAAGTATTACTCGCATTCCCTATGCCTTTGGTCAGCTGTTTAAAGGCCGCAAGGGCAGTGGTGAAGGCGAAATCAGCCCGTTTAATGCTTTGATGACTGCGCTCTCATCTACTGTAGGCACAGGTAATATTGCCGGTGTAGCCACCGCGATTGGGATAGGTGGCCCCGGTGCGCTGTTCTGGATGTGGTGTACTGCACTGGTTGGTTTAGCCACCAAATACTCTGAAGCGGTGTTGGCGGTCAACTATCGTGAGACTGATGAGCTGGGTAAAAAAGTCGGCGGCCCAATGTACTACATCAAAAATGGTCTAGGTCCAAAATGGAAATGGCTCGGTGTAGCCTTTGCAATATTTGGCTCTCTGGCTGGTTTTGGTCTGGCCAATACTGTGCAGTCCAATGCGGTCTCTCAGGTGCTAGAAACCAACTTCCATGTACCGACACTGTTTAGCGGTATTCTGATGTCTGTCTTGGTAGGCATAGTGCTGCTAGGCGGTATTAAGCGTATCGCGGAAGTGGCAGGTAAGCTGGTGCCATTTATGGCGATTATCTATTTTGTTGCCACGCTTTCTATTCTGCTGCTCAACGTCACTGAGCTGCCTGCCGCTGTGGCATTTATTGTCGACAGCGCTTTTAACGGTGCTGCAGCTACCGGTGGTTTTGCCGGGGCGACTATTATGCTGGCGTTGCGAATGGGTGTTGCCCGGGGTATTTTTTCCAATGAATCCGGCCTTGGTTCAGCGCCTATTGCCCATGCGGCGGCGGAAACTAACAGCCCGGTTCGGCAGGGGACTATCGCCATGCTCGGTACTTTTATCGACACCTTGATTATCTGCACTATGACTGGACTGGTGCTGGTGGTAACCGGTGTTTGGAATGGCGAGCCTCAGGGTGCAGCTATGACCCTGTCAGCCTTTAAAGCTGAGCTGCCGTTTGGCGATATTATTCTGTCTATCTGTATTGTGCTGTTTGCCTTTACCACGATGCTTGGCTGGAGCTATTACGGCGAGCGCTGTGCGGAATTTCTGCTTGGTCCCAAGGTGATCATACCGTTTAGAGTGCTCTGGGTAATTGGAGTATTTTTGGGCACGCAGATGAGTTTAGATTTAGTATGGAAGATGTCTGATGCCCTGAATGGCATGATGGCGATTCCAAATTTGATTGCGCTGATATTATTGGCGCCGGTCGTTTTCAGACTTACTAGAGAGTACTTTTTAGATGGTCAGACAGACGACGATAGTGGACAATCAATAGCTGATATGTCCAAGGAGAATGCCGGTTAATCCGGTTTACAGATAATGGCAAACGATCCCAAATTGGTTATAGCAATCTCCTCAACCGCACTGTTTGATATGCGTGAGAGTCACGATATCTACGAAACTCAAGGTGTCGCTGCCTATGCTAATTATCAGCGTGAGCATGAGGACGATATTCTTGAGCCAGGTGAAGCCTTTCCCTTGGTGACCAAGTTGCTGCGTATTAATGAAAAGCTTGGTGGCGAGCCGCGTGTTGAGGTTATTTTGCTATCGCGAAACTCTGCGGATACCGGCTTGCGGGTGTTTAATTCAATTGCCCATCACGGTTTAAATATCACCAGAGCGGCATTTTCCGGCGGTAAGTCTCCCTATAGATATGTCTCTGATTTCGCCTGCCATCTTTTCCTTTCCACCCATGCCGATGATGTTCGCAGCGCCCTTGAAAGTGGAATGGCTGCCGCTACTCTGCTGCCATCTCAGAGCGCCTCTAACAGCGACTCAGATGAGCTACGCTTTGCTTTCGATGGTGATGCTGTGTTGTTCTCTGATGCTTCTGAGCGGATTTTTAAAGAGCGTGGCTTGGATGCCTTTACCGAAAATGAAAAAGCTTCGGCGCGTATGCCTATGGATCCGGGGCCATTTAAAAATTTCCTACAGACCCTGCATAGTTTGCAGGCAGAGTTTCCCATCGATGAATGCCCAATACGCACTGCACTGGTGACTGCCCGTGCAGCACCTGCCCATGAACGTGTGGTGCGAACATTGCGTGAATGGGATATTCGCATTGATGAGAGTCTGTTTCTCGGTGGCCTCAGTAAAGGCGACTTTCTTAAATCCTTTGGTGCGGATGTTTTCTTTGATGATCAGCAGGGGCATTGCACTTCTGCCAGTGAGCACGTTGCCACCGGTCATGTTCCCCATGGTGTAGCCAATGAGAAGCAACAGTAACGGTTTTCTCTTATGGCTGTACTGCGTTCACGAAAATACTCTCAGCTCGATGATAGCGAGATACTTAAACTCTATGCTCAAGAGCCGGCAGGGGAGAGCTTTCACTTTTTACAGATAGAGATTGAAGAGCGAAATTTAAAAGTTCAGGCCAAGGATTTGATCGATGATAAGCGTAAGAAATCTCTTCACTCGCCGCTCTACTACCTATTTTACCTAGTGATGTTCGTATTCTTCTTGTTCCGTTTTGGCGGCGACTTTATTTAATAAATCTGAGAGTTTGGAGCACTGCCCCGGCTTACCTGCACATATACCTTTCAAAACACGCCGTGAATACGGTCGTTCCAGGCATCCTGCCTCCACGACACTCGCACATCCATGTGCATCGACCTTGTAGTCTCGAGGCCAGCATCCCTGCTGGCCACGGTTTCGAAAGGTATATCTGCAGCTAAGCCTTAGTTACGGAGCGTAATCGAGTGTACTCAAATAGTTCAAATAGGTTCTGGGGCTATCCTTGTGATCAATCAGGGCCCGCTTATGGGTTGAGGTATTTGCAGATTGAGAGAGCACTTGTTTGAGCGTAGCGAGTTGTGCGAAAGCTGCAAATACCTCTAGCCATGGGACCGATCAAAAGGATAGATGCAGAGCCTATCGCCCTCCAAACCACCATCAATCAATCAAAACGCCGCAAACTTAATCCCCATCCCCAACAACATAGTCGCAATAATCGTCTGCAAAATACGCCCAGGAATATTCCGCGCCAAACGGGTACCCAAATGAATTGCCGGCAGAGAGCCAACTAATAGACAGGCCAGCAACATAAAATCGACATTGCCCAACCAAAATAGATGTCCAAGCCCAGCGACAAGAGTAAGTGGTACAGCGTGAGCAATATCAGTACCGACAATATGCAGTGCAGGCATACGCGGATAGAGAACCATCAATACAGCCGCACAGAAAGCACCAGCACCGACCGAAGAAAGAGTAACGAAAATACCGAGGAAGATACCCACCAGCAAAATAATTACATCATTAGACCCAGCAGCAGGCTTGGGCTCAGTTGCTTTAACCTTACGCTTTAAACGCCCATTTAAGAGAATAACCGAAGCCGTCAACACCAACATAACCCCCAGACTACGGGTTAAAATGCCTTCGTAATCCGATGAATCGGTAAATACCTGGCTCAGAGCTATAGCGGTCAGCAGGGATGCGGGAACACTCCCCATGGCCAACATTTTTACCGTTCGCCACTCAATACTCTTTTGTTTGTGATGGCTAACCACACCACCAGCTTTAGTAATTGATGCGTAGAGTAAATCTGTACCAATAGCGACGTTATAGGGAAAGCCAAAAAGAATCAGCAATGGTGTCATCAGTGATCCGCCACCGACACCGGTCAACCCGATAGCCAAACCTACACCGGCGCCTGCTGCTATATAAAGCAAAATATCTATTATCATTATTATGTTTCACTTTTAATGTTTTGATGTTTTAAGGGTATTAGCTAGCCTTGCAACCTAATAAGTTCGCCACTTTAACAAGGGTAAGCTATTCTAAGAAGTAATAGTTTTGCATATTTTTATAGCTTTATCGTATAGATAAGCGTATGTTTTAAACATTGATCTGATCGCTGATAACAACAGCAGCCGATCAGCCTGTAACCTTTTTCTGAGGCATATTCATGAAGCTGCAACAATTGCGTTATATCTGGGAAGTGGCACATCACGATCTCAATGTATCTGCCACTGCTCAGAGCCTGTACACCTCACAACCTGGAATCAGTAAACAGATACGCCTGCTCGAAGATGAGCTGGGTGTAGAGATATTCTCGCGCAGCGGCAAACATCTGACGCGGGTTACACCAACCGGTCAAGAAATACTAAAAGTTGCCGGAGACATTCTCCGTCAGGTTGAAAGTATCAAGCAACTGACCCAGCAACATAACAGTCCCAATAAAGGCAGTCTCTCGATTGCCACCACCCACACTCAGGCACGCTATGCACTGCCAACGGTGATAGAGAGTTTTATCTCCAAGTACCCAGAGGTATCGCTACATATGCATCAGGGAACACCGGTGCAGATTTCAGAGAAAGCTGCCGATGGTACTGTGGATTTTGCTATAGCCACTGAAGCGATGGAGTTATTTAGCGATCTGCTAATGATGCCTTGCTATCGATGGAATCGCTGTATTTTGGTGCCCAAAGACCATCCCTTGGCGAAACTCGCAGAGGTCAGCATCGAGGATGTTGCGGAACACCCGATTGTTACCTATGTGTTTGGCTTTACCGGACGATCGAGACTTGATGATGCCTTTAGTGAGAAGGGACTGACACCCAAGGTGGTATTTACCGCCACTGATGCCGATGTGATTAAAACCTATGTAAGGTTGGGCTTGGGAATAGGTATTGTCGCCCATATGGCCTACGACCCGGTTCTCGACCACGATCTGGTAGCGATTGAAGCCGGGCATCTATTTGAGTCTAGTGTGACCAGTATTGGTTTCCGCAAGGGGACGTATTTGCGCGGCTATATGTATGACTTTATCCATGCCTTTGCGCCTCATTTAACCCGCAATGTGGTCGATGAGGCGATGGCGCTGCCTAATAAGGATGCTCAGGAACAGTTCTTTGCGCCGATGAAGCTACCGGTCTATTAATCAACAATTAGCATGTATGTTCTGGGCTTTTAAGACTTATAGGACTTATAAGAAGTCCAGATCGACATCGTTCATAATTTCTTTAAGCTCTTCATCTTCGCTGGTCTTAGCATTCAGCACTTCTTTTACAAACTTAAAATAAACCGTGTAAATTTTTGCATCCTGACTCTCAGGCTCGACAATAAAGAACGGCGCGCGGTCGACATTGTGCTTGGCAGCTAGCTGCATACCTTCAGACTGGGGATCTGCTTCATAGGCAATCACTATCTTGTCGAGTTGCTCTAGCTGACCTGCTTCGCGCATCTTCTCTTCGACTTCACCGCACTTTTTGCACGGTGAGCCATCGGCGAAGATCTTTTTGACCATTGTTATCTTAGTCATAACGTTTGCTTCTGTATGTTGACAGCGTGGAGACCACATTCTTTCAATGTGGCTTCTTCCCACCACCAGCGACCTTCACGTTCGTGCTGGCCGGGGCCAGTTGGACGGGTGCAGGGTTCACAGCCAATGCTAATAAAGCCTTTGTCGTGAAGCTCGTTGTAGGGAACATTATTTTCACGAATGTAATCCCACACCTGCTTGGATGTCCAGTTAGCAAGCGGGTTGAACTTGGTCAATTTTTCGTCAGGGCGAGCAAAGGCTTTATCGTCCTGCATAACCGGAACGGCGGCGCGAGTGCCTGGGCTCTGGTCGCGGCGCTGACCAGTGATCCATGCGTCTACGGTTAATAGCTGCTTACGCAGTGGGGCGATCTTGCGAATGCCACAGCATTCTTTATGGTCGCCATCGTAAAAACTAAATAGGCCTTTTTCTTTAACTAGTTTTTCAACGCGGCTGGCCTCTGGGTAGACAACATCTATATTGATATTGTAGTGCTTGCGAACCTGTTCGATAAAACGGTAAGTCTCTGTGTGCAGTCGACCAGTGTCGAGTGAGAATACCTGTAAGTCTTTGCGGATTTTATAGGCCATATCAATCAGCACCACATCTTCAGCACCACTGAATGAAATGGCGATATTATTGTGGTTCTCGAGAGCGTATCTGAGAATTTCCTGAGGTGTCTGTAGTGCAAGTTCGCTGTCAATATCAACGATGTTAGTGATGTTGCCCATTTATTAATTATCCGACTGGTTGGAAAGGGCGGCACTATAACAAAAGTGTATCTACGATAAAAATAATAAGCAGCTATAGACTTATAACTTTTTGTTTTAGTGACAGGTAATTGCACCGATCTTTGTAACCACGTAAAGTGCGGTTCAAATTAACTGGGGAGTAGGATCTGTGGAAATTGCATGTTTAGATTTAGAGGGTGTGTTAGTACCTGAAATATGGATCGCTTTTGCCGAAAAGACTGGTATTGAAGCATTAAAGAAAACCACCCGCGATGAGCCGGACTACGATGTGTTAATGAAATACCGTCTCGATATACTGCGTGAGAATGGTCTGGGTTTAAATGAAATTCAAGAGGTGATTTCTACCCTCGAACCACTGCCTGGCGCCAAAGATTTTATCGATTGGTTGCGCGAACGTTTTCAGGTGGTGATTCTGTCAGATACTTTTTATGAGTTTGCCAGCCCGCTGATGAAACAGTTGGGTTACCCAACATTGCTCTGCCATAAGTTAGAGACTGCTGATGATGGCACGGTGATAAATTATCATTTGCGTCAAGCCAACCCCAAACGTCAGGCGGTTGTCGGTTTTAAGAGCATGTACTACAGAACTATTGCCGCTGGTGATTCGTATAACGATACGACTATGCTTGCTGAAGCAGATGCTGGTATTTTGTTTCATGCGCCAGACAATGTTATTAATGAGTTCCCACAGTTTCCTGCTGTGCAGACCTTTAATGATTTAAAGCGTGAGTTTATCCGCGCAAGTAACCGGGATTTAAGCCTTTAGTGATTGTTATTGGTCTGGTTTAAGTTTCTAATAGAGCCTACCAACACGGATCGATAAAGTTGTAAATATGAATAGCAAAACCTCCAGTGCAGATAGAATCCGAGAAAAGAAAAAGCTTTTTCTGAATCGTGAACAGAAAATTATCGATGCTGCACTGGCGCTATTTTTATCCGATGGTATAGATCGGGTGACAGTTTCTAGCATTGCCGTAAAAGCGGGCATTGGCAAAGGAACAGTCTATAAGCACTTTTTGACTAAAAACGAAATCCTTGTGCGCATCATGCTCGACTATGAAGAGAGCATTACTCGCACTCTGGCCGCTGGTATTGCCAAGGCCGAAGCGGGTGAGTCCGGTGCCGCCGCCAAGGCCTATTTTGAGTCTCGTCTGCAGCGCCCAGAACTAGATCGTCTGGTTCAGCATCTTGAAGTACGGCTGATCGACTGTGAGGATGTTGCGCCGCAGTTGGAGCACTTACACCAGGTGCGCCGTTCCAATGAAGATTCCCTCAACAGTATGATTACCCGGTTGATTGATCGCGGTGTCCTTGAGGATGTTCCTCCCCATTATCATTATTTGGCCTGCTGGGCATTGGCGCAGGGTGCGGTTGAGCTGTGCTTTAGCCGTAGCTGGAACTACCGCCTGGACAGTGAAGAGCTGATGAAGTTTATTACTGGTGTTGGTGTCACTATTGGCAACCGTGGTCAGTATCGGGATCCGTCGAAGCTATCTGGTGGAAAGCCTTCTAGTGGAAAGCCTTCTAGCTCAAAAGCTTCTAATTCAAAGTCCAAATCGGGCAAATCCTAACTGCCGTGGCCTCTAGCCAGCTAGATAAGCTTTTTTCTGATCTGCTTGCCACTCAGCAACAGTCTACAAATTCTCTTCCACCGCTTGATCTCTGGAATCCGTCTCTCAGCGGCGATATAGATATAGTGATAGATCGAGAGGGTCGTTGGATTCATGAGGGTGCAGAGATAAAACGTGCAGCTCTAGTAAAGCTGTTTGCATCGATACTAGTTCGTGAAGGTGATGAGTATTTTTTGCTGACACCGATTGAAAAGTGGCGGATTAAAGTAGCTGTTGCGCCGCTATTTGTTATTGCCGCCAGCCGTGAATCCAGAGAGGGCCAGCAGGCTATAGTTCTAACTACCTCGACGGAGGATACTGTGGTGGTCGATAAGACACATCCGCTATCCGTCGAGAAAGGCTTTGATCAGCCCTTACCTCTAGTAATCGTTCGAAATAATCTGCCGGCACTGATTGGCCGCAATGTCTACTACCAGTTAATCGATTGGGCGCTTGAAGAGACCGATAAGCAAACAGATAAGCTCTATATAACAAGTATGGGTGAACGGTTTTTATTGGGGTCTGGTGTGTAAAACCGAGTTAAAGCCTGGCCCTAGCGTTAAGATCGGCTACATGATTTAGATGTTTTTCAGCGTTCGCAAAGCTCGCGTTGCTCAAACAGTTGCTCACTCAATCTGAAAAAATCTAAATCATAAACGGAGCCTGACTGATCTTTACGCTAGGGCCAGACTTTAACTCTTACATCTTGGCGCAGCTACATAGCCGGATAATTTGGGCCACCGGATCCCTCAGGTACAACCCAGTTAATATTCTGGCTCGGCTCTTTGATATCACAGGTTTTACAGTGCACACAGTTCTGTGCATTGATCTGAAAACGTGGGCTGCCATCATCACTGGCGATCACTTCATAAACACCGGCAGGGCAGTAGCGCTGTGCCGGTTCATCGTAAAGCGCAAGGTTTTTACTGATCGGCAGTTGCGGATCGGCCAATACCAGATGACAGGGCTGATCTTCTTCATGATTGGTATTCGACATAAAGACCGATGAAGCCTTATCAAAGCTGAGCACACCATCATATTTGGGATAGTCAATTTTGGCGCATTCACTGGCCGGTTTTAAGGTCTCATGATCGGCTACCTTATCGGACATAGTCCATGGCAGTAGGCCATTAAAGATGTTGATGTCGATAAAGGCGTAGGCGGAACCAAGAATATTGCCAAACTTGTGCTGAGCAGGGCCAAAGTTACGCTGCATATGCAGCTCTTTGTAGGCCCAGGAACTCTTGTAAGCGTCAGCGTACTCAAGTAGATCTGTATTGCCCTTATCTGCAGCCAACGCTGCTGCAACTGTCTCTGCGGCGACCATACCGGATTTCATCGCGGTATGACTGCCTTTGATTTTGGCGAAGTTAAGGGTTCCAGCATCATCACCAATTAAAAGCCCACCGGGAAATGACATCTTCGGCTGTGACTGCAAGCCGCCTTTTAGCAGTGCCCGTGCACCATAGGTGAGTCGCTCTCCACCCCGAAGATGCTTAGCGATCTGGGGATGCTGCTTGTAGCGCTGAAACTCATCGTAGGGGCTGACATGGGGATTGGTGTAGGAGAGATTAGTAATCAGGCCTACAGCCACCGTATTGTCTTCGAGGTGATAGAGGAAACCGCCGCCCAGAGACTTGCTCTCATCCAGTGGCCAACCAGCCGAGTGAACAACCAGTCCAGGCTCGTGCTGTTCTGCTGGAACTTTCCACAGTTCTTTAATGCCAATACCGTAATGCTGGGGGTCTTTACCCGCATCTAACTGGTACTTGGCAATTAGCTCTTTACCTAGGTGCCCACGACAGCCTTCGGAAAATAAAGTGTACTTGGCACGCAGTTCCATACCTTGCATATAAGAGGCTTTGTGCTCGCCGTTGTGGCCTATACCCATATCGCCGGTGGCAATACCAAGAACTTGATTGTTTTCACCGTAGAGCACCTCAGCCGCGGCAAAGCCGGGGAAGATTTCCACGCCAAGATTCTCAGCTTGCTCTGCCAGCCAGCGGCATAGTTTACCAAGGCTAATAATATAGTTGCCCTTGTTATGCATGGTTTTAGGCGCAAAGAGATTGGGTACTTTGATGCTTTTTTCTGGGCCATTAAAGACAAAGATATTATCGTTGGTTACCGGCGTGAGTAGCGGGGCGCCCATCTCCTTCCAGTCGGGAAAAAGTTCATTGAGTGGTGTGGGTTCAAACACTGCACCAGAGAGAATATGCGCGCCTACTTCAGAGCCCTTTTCGACAATACAGACAGAGATGTCCGGGTTGATCTGTTTGAGCCGGCATGCTGCGCCAAGGCCCGAGGGGCCTGCGCCAACGATAACCACATCGTAATCCATATATTCTCGTTCCAAGCTTATTCTCCAGCAATTGTTGCGAATATTGACTAAGGTATTTTAATAGCACCTCTCAAGCATAGCTATTTTCAGCTTAAATAGCCGCAATTTACAAGGTTGGCGGTCTAATCAAACTGACTCGTTGGTCGTATTCCTGCCCTTACTGGAAAGCCCTTTGCTTGATTTGCATAGGCGGTTTAGGCACTATGAGTGCCACTATATTTGGGCCTTATAGCAATTTTTAAGCCTCGTAATTGACTAAACTTTTAACTCTATAATTTTATAACTGCGCAAAAGGAAATCCATGAAAATTCTCGTAGCCGTAAAACGTGTCGTTGATTACAACGTCAAGGTTAGGCCCAAGTCTGATGGCACGGATGTCGACTTGGCCAATGTCAAAATGTCTATTAATCCATTCTGTGAAATTGCCGTTGAAGAGGCAGTGCGCCTTAAAGAAAAAGGCACTGCCACGGAGATAGTTGCTGTTTCTGTTGGTCCCCAACAGTCTCAGGAGCAGTTGCGCACTGCGCTAGCACTGGGTGCTGATCGGGCTATTCTAGTCAATAGCGATGAAGCTCTCGAGCCACTGGCGATTGCCAAATGCTTAAAAGCGGTCTGTGACTCTGAATCACCGGATATTGTCCTGATGGGTAAGCAGGCGATTGATGGTGATAACAACCAAACAGGCCAGATGTTGGCTGCGCTGTTGGGCTGTGGTCAAGGCACCTTTGCCTCTGAGCTAGTTGTCGATGGCGATAAGCTCAAGGTAACTCGTGAAGTTGACGGTGGCTTACAGACCGTTGGTCTCAACCTTCCGGCGGTAGTCACTTCTGATCTGCGCCTTAACGAGCCACGCTATGCGTCGTTGCCAAATATTATGAAGGCCAAGCGTAAGCCCTTGGATACCACTACACCAGCTGATCTATCTGTTGATATAACGCCGCGAGTTTCACTGCTTGGTGTTGAGTTGCCGGCCCAGCGCCAGGCGGGTATCAAGGTTGATGATGTAGCCATGCTAGTCGATAAACTTAAAAATGAAGCGAAGGTGATCTGATGAGCATTTTAATTATCGCGGAACACGATAACAGCAGCCTCAAGCCTGCCACTCTTAATTCTGTTACCGCCGCTCAGGAAATAGGTGGTGATATCGATATTCTGGTTGCCGGCAATGGCTGCCAGGCCGCTGGAGATCAAGCTGCACAAGTTGCAGGTATCAGCAAGGTATTCATTGCTGACGATGCGGCTTATAACAATGCCTTGGCGGAAAACGTAGCGCCATTAATTGCCGAAGTCGGCGCTAGTTACAGTCATATTCTGGCGACTGCCACGACTACCGCCAAGAATATTATGCCGCGAGCGGCAGCTCTACTGGATGTTCAGGCTATCTCAGAGATCAGCGCTGTGGTCAGTGCCGATACCTTTAAACGCCCTATTTATGCGGGCAATGTGATCGCAACTGTACAGAGCAGTGATGCAATTAAGCTGTTAACTGTCCGCGGCACGGCATTTGATGCAGCAGCTGCGGAGGGCGGTTCAGCCGCTATTGAAGCAGTTGGTTCAGCTCATAATGGCGGTATTTCGGAATTTGTCGGTGAAGAAGTGGCTGCTTCAGATCGTCCTGAACTGACTGCGGCTAAGATTGTTATCTCCGGTGGTCGCGGTATGGCCAATGGTGAGAACTTTGAAATGCTTTATAGCCTGGCTGATAAGCTCGGTGCTGCAGTTGGCGCCTCGCGGGCAGCAGTGGATGCGGGTTTTGTCCCCAACGATATGCAGGTTGGACAGACCGGTAAGATTGTTGCGCCGGATCTCTATATTGCGGTGGGTATTTCCGGTGCGATTCAGCATTTGGCGGGTATGAAAGACAGCAAGGTGATTGTGGCAATTAACAAAGATGAAGAGGCACCGATCTTCTCGGTTGCCGATTATGGTTTGGTTGCCGATTTGTTTACCGCATTACCTGAGATAGATTCTGAGGTTTAGATTCTAACTCCCTGTTAAATATACTAAAAAGGCTCCTCTCGGAGCCTTTTTTATTTGTCTTTTTTCTCACCTTTGTCTTTACGGGCCTTGTCTTTACGCTCTTTGTGCTTACGGGCTTTGTCTTTTGCCTCGCGGCGCTCTTTATCACTCATATTTTCCCAGCGCTTGCGCAACTCTTTGCGCTTTTCCGGAGGCATATCTTTAAAGCGTTTGCGCGCTTTGACTATGCGCTTACGCTCCTCTGGACTGAGCTTTTGCCAGCGTTCGGCACGATTCTTAAAGCCCTCATCATTAGCCTTGCGCACCAGCTTATGCTGTTGATGGGGTTTGAGCTTATTCCAGCGATCGGCCATAGGTGCCAGGATTTCACGGGTTTCCGCCGGCAGCTTGTGCCAATCGATAGGTTCCACAGGCTGATCGGCATAGGCGGGCAGAGCGCAGATACTCAGCGCTCCGATAAGTAATAATGTTGTGGTGATCGTTTTATTTAACATCAATTGCCTTCCTAAAGAATTAGGTTTCTGCACTGGCTAGCCAGTCGTAAAAGTCGAGATCCTCATACAGTTCAATAAGCGGCTCATCGACCTGTACCTCTGTAATGCTTATTTCTCCAGCTGGTTTAAGCTGATCTGCAGGGTTGATCAGCACAGCGATAAGCGCCACTGAGGCCAATGAAGTTCCCAATGCCGGCCAGAGTAAGCGCTTTTTACTTTGACCTGATTGGGCCAGGGCATTATTGCGCGCCTGAGCAAGGCGAAATAGATTCTGGCTAGAAGTATCGTTTTCCAGCTCATGGAGATCATTGCGCAGTTTTTTCTCGCCCCTGCTATTGCTATTCATGCCAGTAATCCTCTAGTGTCTCGCGTAGTGAATGCATTGCTCTCGAATAGTGGGTTTTTACACTTCCTTCACTACAGCCCATAGTTTCAGCGGTTATCGCTGTACTCATACCGTCCCAACAACGCAGCATAAAAGCTTCACGCTGACGTCCAGGTAGTTTTTTTACCGCCACTGTTAACTGTTTGATTTGCAGTTCACGCGTATGCATCTGATCTGGTGTATCTGAATGACGCCCCTCGGCGCGATCGACCAGATCAGCGCCATTATCATCGGCTTTCATTCCCCAGCTAGCCAGACTGATAAGCCTGTTTTTAACTGCATTGCGGCGATAGTAATCGGTAATCTTGCTGTTTAGGATACGGTAAAACAGCGGTCGCCACTCGGCAGATGGTTTTGTCGAATACTTTTCTACCAGTTTGTACATGGCGTCCTGAACTATATCCAGCGCGTCATCACGGCTGCCAGTGGCCATTTTTGCCATATGAAAAGCACGCCGCTCAATATCTGCAAGGAAGTTATCCATGCTATCCAATGTCTGCGGCGGCGTGGTTTTCTGATCCATAGTAAGTGGGCCTGTTTTGTCGCTAAACGCTGGTTGCATTAATCTACTTAGTGTATTGCCGCTAGTGATGATCATCGTCCAAGACTTCATCGAGCAGAAGCATAATGCCTAGCCACTCAAGATAATCGTCATTGTTATGCGTATGGCTACCATGTGATCTGTGGCTATGGTGGCGATATTTTATTCCATGCCTGTAGTGATAATTGTAGTGAGGGCTGTAGGAATAATATCTACGTGCCTGCCATTTATTATAGTTATGACCGTTGTAGTGGCGGTACTTTTCAATTCGATGCTGCTTAATTCTATGTTTTTTAATCCTTTGCTGCCGGTCGATTTTGTGCAGCTTGCGGTGAACTTTTTGCTTATGTTGGCGGCGCTCAGCTTTATCAGCTCTTCGCTCATGGATCGCCTGATCGTGCTTATGATCGCTAAATTTTTTGTGGTTTTTATTGCTGTGAGATCTGTCAGAATCTGCCAGTGCTGCAACCGGGAAGGTCAGTAAACCCAAGCATAAGGTAAATGCAGTCAGTACCTTTTTCATATCTATCTCCTTTTTGGTGTCGCGATATATAACGACAGTAATGGAGATTGGTTGACCGTTAGCGCTATCCCAAATCAATCCAGATAGGGCAGTGGTCCGAGGGCTTTTCAAAACCTCTGGCAGCAACATCAATACCGCTGGCGCTAAGTTGCTCCATCGCTGCTGGACTGGCGAGAATTAAATCTATACGCAGTCCACGCTTAGGTTCTTGCTCAAAGCCACGGCTGCGATAGTCGTACCAGCTATAGCTGTTATCTTCACCATTGAGATGCCTAAAACTATCTTGTAAGCCCCAGTCTTTAAGGTTTTGCAGCCATTGACGCTCTTCGGGTAGGAAGGCGCATTTGCCTGTTTTGATCCAGCGTTTAGCATTCTCAGGCTTAATGCCAACATCAATATCTGCTGGAGCAACATTCATATCACCCATGACCAGAACAGAATCCTCAGCGCCAAAGTTAGTCTGTAGATAATCGAGCAGATCGGTATAGAACTTTTCTTTGGCGGGAAATTTAGTGGGATGGGCGCGGCTCTCTCCCTGAGGGAAGTAGCCGTTAATAATATGGACTGTCTGGCCCTGAATGCTGTATTGACCATGGATCATGCGCCGCTGGGCATCTTCGTCGTCTGAAGCGTAGCCGCGAGTTACCGATACAGCTTTGCTTTTACTCAGCAGGGCAACGCCGTAATGGCCTTTTTGACCATGGAAGGCAACATGATAGCCCATGGCATTGATGGCGTCGCTGGGGAATTCCTCGTCGCTGACTTTGGTTTCCTGAAGGCCGATAATATCCGGAGACTGTTGATCAATGACTGCTTGTAATTGATGAAGTCGTGAGCGCAAGCCATTGACGTTAAATGAGATAATACGTGCGGGCAAGGTTATTTCTCTCCACTTTGGCGCAGCACTAAAAGCCGCTTGTTATTGGGTTTCGACTGTATGCGTATCTGGTCAGAAAGAATATAGCCGGCTTCCTGAAGCATAGGGTCAGACTCGGCGATATTTTCTTCTTCAGCTCCTTCTTCAGCTTCGTCTTCAGTGCTTTCCTTTTGGTTATCTGCTTCGCTATCGGCAACACTCGGATCAGCGTCTTTATCCTCGCCCTCATCGTCCTCTTTATTGACCGCTTTCCAGGCTTCTCTATCTGCATAGAGCTCTAAGCCTTTGCTTTTGCGACGCTGATTTTCCAGGGCTAGCTGCTTATCATCCCATTGCGTCGAGCGCAGACGGCGCGTTTCAAGATTTAGAGAAATTGTTTTATCGGCATCCCAGCTATCACTAAATTCAAGCTGATTGACCAGATGTACAAAGTCCGGATCGGTACTAATACGCTGCTGGTGTGCACTGCTTAGCAACGGTACATATTGCTTTACGCCAATCGAGGGCTTAAAGGGTACAGCATGAATATTGTCCCAGGGCAGGGCGTTGTCCTTTTGACTCTCGCCAACTTCGTCTTTGTCGTAAACCGAGGGAAACTCAATATCAGGGACTACACCGCGGTGCTGGGTGCTGTCGCCAGAGACACGGTAGAACTTGGATATAGTCAGCTTTAGCTGGCCGCTACTAAGGCCGGTAACATCCTGAACTGTGCCTTTACCAAAGCTCTGGCTGCCAACAATAATAGCCCGGTCATAATCTTGCATGGCACCGGCAAAAATTTCCGAGGCCGAGGCGCTAAGGCGATTGATCATCACCAGAAGAGGGCCGCTATAGACCGCGCGCATAGTGGCGCGTTGATCACGCGATACCTGTTGGTAGGCATTGCGAATCTGCACCACTGGGCCTGGATCAATAAATAGGTCGGTAAGCATAGTCGCTTCATGGAGCGAGCCGCCGCCATTGTTGCGCAGGTCGAGAATAATGCCATCGACCTTCTCTTCGCGCATTTCCATCAGCAGTTTATAGACATCTCTGGTTGTACTCTTATATTCCGGGTCGCGCTTACGATAGGCTTCAAAGTCCATATAAAAGGCAGGGATATCGATAACACCAAGGCGCAGCTCAACGCCATCCTGCTCAATATCAATAATTTGACTCTGGGCTGATTTCTCTTCAAGTTTTACCTTGTCGCGGACAATAGCGATTATCTCTGTACTGTCAGCGGCGTCGATAACTTCAAGACGCACGGTTGAGTCTTTGGCGCCGCGAATTAGCTGAACGACATCGTCAAGACGCCAGCCAATTACATCGACTAATTCTTCATCGTCCTGGCCGACGCTAACAATTCTATCTTCGGCTTTTAAAAGCCCCTGCAGATCAGCGGGACCACCGGGAATAATGCGCGCGACCTTGGTGTACTCATCTTCAATAGTCAGCTCAGCGCCAATACCCTCAAGCGAGAGTGACATATTGATCTGGAAATTCTCAGTGGTGCGCGGTGAATAATAAGAGGTGTGTGGATCATAGAGTGAGGCGAGGGCGTTCACATAGAGCTGAAATACATCCTGACTATCACGCTGCTCCATCTGTTTCTTTTGATTGGTAAAGCGTTTTACCAGCAGTTCGCGTGCTTTTTCTGACTCTTTATCGTTGAGCAGTAGCCTGATCATTGAATCCTTAATGCGCTTGCGCCAGTAATCGCTGCGCTGCTCGGCGCTCTGGTGCCAATCGCGCTCATCACCATCGATAACAATGCTTTCATCGATCTTGAAATCAAACTTGTAGTCACTTTCAAGCAGGTCGATATTTTTCTGAAGCTGATTCATGGCTTGTGAGCGCAAGCGGTTAAACATAATAAAGCCCGGGCTGACATCACCGCGGCGAGCAAGATCGTCGAGTTTAGTTTGCCACTGGGAGAACTCATTAATGTCGGACTGCAGGAAATAGCTTTTCAGTGGGTCGAGCATTTCTATATAAGTTGAAAGGTAACGCTCGGATAACTCATCATTAATTTTCTGACCATGGTAGTGGCGGGTCGCCAGACGGTCGAGTATCTCTCTAAAAAGTGCTGTCTGTTGAGATTCCTTTTCGATGGGCTCTAATGCTGCCAGTGCAGTCGATGAGCAGATAATGCTGAAGAGTAGTGTGACGATAACGCGCTGCATTTTAAAGTTCCTTGTCTAGGCTGTTAAGCATACCAGAAGTCAATTGAAGTACTATAGACAACGCGAGAGATGGTTAACTCCTTATGTTTTTTGAAGTAGTGGATATAGCAGATATTAAATGTCCTCTAATCTCAATTAGTGGACATAGCTAGACAGTAGGAAAACAGGCTGTTACAGTGCAGCCTAGTGAATACGCAGTAAATAACGAGTTTATCGGCATTTATAAGGGTTCTATCAGATATGGCAAAAGCATTTAAAGGTACACCGCTGTTTGATGCACATAAAACTTTTGTGCGCTTGCCTATGGGCATGGCCATGCTTGATGACTACCCTGATTCAAAACAATTTATTGAAGCTCTTTGTAAATCCATTCCCGATGTTCGTCAGGATCTTTTACACACTCAGGCATTCCTGAAAAGCTACAGCAGAAAATCTGAAGCCACCTATCGTGGCTACCGCAATGAAGTTGAGCGCTTATTACTCTGGGCTTGGACTGTGGCCGATAAGAGCGTTATCCAGCTTAAACGCCCAGATCTGGAAGCTTATTTTGACTTTGTCCACAGCCCAGCTGCGGCCTGGGTCGGTCAATCTGTACAGGATCGCTTTAAAATAATCGGCGGAGAGTCGCGTCAAAATAAAAATTGGCGGCCATTCGCCGTGAAAATCGCCAAGGAAGATCGTAAAGAAGCCTTATCTGAGGGTTTAAGTATTGAAGCCAATAGAGACGGGCACCTGTTATCCCATGAGGCGATGAAGATCTGCTATTCAGCGGTTTCTTGCTACTACGACTATTTAACCGATGAGGGCTATGCCTTTGGCAACCCGATACCGGCCATTCGCAAACAGTCTCCGTTCCTTATAAAAGGTGCAACACAAAAGAATATAAAGCGGCTTTCAGATTTACAGTGGGAATATGTTCTCGACTGTGCTGAGAAAGCTGCTGATGATTCGCCGACTCATGAGCGCACATTATTTGTTATCGCTATGCTGAAAACTCTCTACTTACGCGTTTCAGAGCTATCAGACCGTACCAATTGGCAACCGGTTTGGAAGCATTTCTGGCGTGATAGTGACGGCAATCAATGGCTTAAAGTATTGGGCAAAGGCAATAAGATGCGCGATATTTCAGTGCCAAGTGCCCTTTCTCCCTATATAGATCGCTACCAGAAATACCGTGCATCGATGAGCTCGACCTTTGGCGTTAACTCTACGTTGGTAGCCAAAAACCGCGGTGTTGGCGGTATGACTTCACGTCAGCTACGCAGAATTGTTCAGGAGGCCTTTGATCTGGCTTACGACAAGATGATTACTGAGGGATTTAGCGAGGAAGCCAAAGCGTTGCGTGAGGCTACTACTCACTGGTTACGGCATACCGGCGCCTCTCAGGATATTGCAACTCGACCCCTTAAGCATATGGCCGATGATCTTGGACATGCCAGTATGGGCACCACGGATCAGGTCTAAGATCATCGGCCATATGCTTAAGG
>Ga0209119_1001283_pt1 | contig 24877 bp, 25 predicted proteins | sample COG_03_FD_184747 | JGI IMG/M metagenome (GOLD analysis project Ga0209119, IMG submission 184747) | Pelagic Microbial community sample from North Sea - COGITO 998_met_03 (SPAdes) (version 2) | ecosystem: Environmental > Aquatic > Marine > Neritic zone/Coastal water | place: Helgoland, sampling...
ACCAGCCACACACGCGCAGCTGTGGGTGTCTATTCCATCAGTGCAGAGTGCACTGTTCTGACAAGGATCCGGGCTGCAATCGTTAATATTCGTCTCGCAGTTTGTGCCATTGTAACCAGCCACACACGCACAGTGGTAAGCGTTCAGATTGGGTGTACTACACGTGGCTCCGTTCTGACAAGGATCAGGGCTACACTCGTTAATGTCCTCACAAATAGGGTTTGGTCCTGCTGTCGAAGCAAACCCAGCAGCACAAGCCTCACAATTTGCGTTAGACGAAGTTGGGTCAAGAATTGGGTCAAACCCGACGCTTACAACCTGCTCGTTTTCTCCGCACGTTTGAGTAATACAAACTCCGTTTCCAGCCGGCGAAGCTTGAATCCCCGTACAAGCAACGCAGTTTGTCGTGCTAGTGTCCGCAGGGTCAAAATTGAAGTTAAATCCATCAGTAACAACTCCAAATCCAGCAGAACAAATCTGATTCGCACAAACAGCGTCGTGCGTTGTTAGGTTATTAGCTTGCTTATTTGCACACGGAACGCACGCAGACCCATTAAAACCACTCCCCGAAGCGCACTCGTCACAATTAATGCCCGAAAACCCAGACACACACTCACACCCACAAGCGGCAGTCACACCAGTCGCATCTCCGTACAGACAGTACATCTCACCCTCCGCGCCCTGCTTTGAAGGGTCACTACTAGTTATACAGTCTGAAGCTTCACAGTCTGTTGAAAACGGATCATTTGAAAAATATCCAGTCGCGCATGCTTCGCAATTTGCAGCATCGTTAGAGATTGCCGTAAAATCAAACCCGCTTGAAATTACAAAACTATCCGTTGAACATTCTGCAAAAGAACACTGAGAGTTTTGCAAACTATTTGTTTTCCCAGCTTCACAAGCACTACAAATAGTACTCTCATTACTCGGGCTGCTCAAATCCGCTCCAGCTGGACATATACAGATTGGATTCTCATTTGCAACAGCAGTTGTTTCAAAAAGTGACTTACACAAACACGAATAACTACCTTGGTTGTTTAAACAAGTGTGGTACGCCAAGCAATCATCCGTAATTTCAAGACATTCGTTAATATCCTGGTCGCACAGAGCACCTTCCCAACCTGTATCGCAACCGCAAATGCAATTCCCGGCGGTTCCAGTGGCAGCTCCGTTGACACAAGCTATTGTCCATGCATCAGCAGTTTCTCCAATCTCACAATCTTTAACAGTACAGCTTGTACCGTCACCGTTGTAATTTGCACTGCAAACACACGTGAAATCACCGTCAGTGTCTCCACACACTGCGTTCTCGTCGCAGTTGTCCGTTCCAAGAGTGCACTCGTCAACGTTGTCTTCGCATGTAGCTCCAGTCCATCCAGATACCCCAGCGGAATTCGCTGTTGACGTTGAACAATTGCAAGTGAACGTATTTGCTCCATCAATACAAGTTCCGCTATTTTTGCAAGGAGTTCCATCACACTCATCAATGTTTACTTCGCAATTCACACCACTAAAACCAACCGGGCAGGCACAAAAATACCCGCCCACAACTGGAGTTGTCCCATCGGAGGTCTGAGAACACGTCGCGCCATTTAGACACGGGTCAGGACTGCACTCGTCAATATCCTCGCACGTCGGATTTGTACCTCCCGGCGACGCAAATCCGACAATGCAATCCTCGCAATTAGCATTTGAACTCGATGGGTCTAAAAGTTTATCGAATGTCCCTGCATCAACTATTTGTTCGTTAACATTACAAACCTGAACCTCGCATTGGCTGTTTTCCTCATGATTGGCTCTCGGGTATTCACATGCTAAACAGGTCGTCTCAGTTAAATTTTTCCCCGCAACGCATTTGCAAGTAGGAGGAATTGTATCTCCCACAGTTATGAACCCGCCATTACACAGGCAAATGTAATCACCTGGAATATCAAAGCAGAATTGAGTGGTTAGACAAATGTTTTCGCCTTCACACTCATTAATGTTAGTGCATGTTATGCCGTCGCCTGCGTAACCCGCGTTACACGTGCAGTTGAAACCACCGTCCGTATTTGCACAAGCCGCTAGTGCGCCGCAGTTGTCCACAGCAAATCCCGCAGCTGCGTTGATGCATTCATTCACGTCTGTGTCACAAAGAGCACCAAGCCATTGATCTGCTCCGCTGGAATCAACTGGGCATTCGCAGCCGCAGTTTCCAGCTCTCCCGGTTGCATTTCCGTTAGCACAAGCGATGTGGTTGGGTTCAGTTGGAGAAGCTTCCACGACGCAGCTCTCTGGAACGCACGCATGTCCCTGGATAGGTGTATAATCCGCGCAAGAGCCAAATTTATCCGTTACCAAATGATAAGTTTGATTACAATCAGCGCACTTGCAGATGCTATACGATTCTTTCCCAATGTCACTTGTGAGCGTTGCAGTGTTGTAAATGACCCGCGACAACGACCGCGTCGACGTGTCGTAGTAAAACACACAACCAGCGCCTACGAAACTGAATGATCCAGAAATCTCGTCAGCAGTACCGTACGGGCGAGCCGGAGGGATAATTAGCTTTACCGCGTCAATAGTACTTTGTAAAAGACACTCGGTCTGATCTATGTCCACAAAATCACCATTAATTGCGTCTACCCAGTCTTCTTGGCAAGTACAAGAATAACTTCCAGCCGCGTTCAAACAATCTGCATTCGGACTGCACCGTGCCGTTGCCCGAAATGTAGCAGGTCCTGTAGGAATGTTCGTGCACTCATTCACGTCGCTTATACATCTCCCACCTTTCCACTGGAATCCATCCCAGTCACCCTTGTTGCAATTGCACTTACAATTACCAGCTGTGCCAGAAATAAAAGAATTCGCACTTGCGCAGTTTTTATGCCAGGATTCGGTCATCGGATTCTGGATCACGCACGCCTTCGGCGAGCAAACACACCCGCTCGTAGTGTCACCACTTATGTCACCGTCCACGCAGAAAAAATTTCCATCTTCGTCTGGTGTAGTTAGTGAAGAGTCTGAACTAGCTACGCACGTCACACCATTCGCAGGCACTCCATTGAACACACAGATTCTGAATCCATTCCCATTGTCCGAAACATCGGATTCAAATTTAAAATCTGTACCCGCAGCCACAGAAAGACCACTCTGAAGAGCTGCCTCGTCGTCACAATACCACGTATTTCCTACTTTCAAACCGTCGTACATACAACTACTTGTTTGATCCTCTGTATCAAAAGACAAAACGCCGAGCGAGTTGATCGCATAAACGTTCCTCGCAGTGGAATCCGCGTAGCTATTATAAGCATTCGGGTAATTTTTTGTTTGAATACACCAGAATGGCGTTGTTTGCACTGCTGGTACGCCGGTATATTGCGCAACTTCCAAATCATTTGTGTTTGACGAATAGTCTAAAAGCTCCCAAAATACAGTCCACTGCGTCTCTGCAACAGGGACTGCGTCACTGCATGTCTGTCCTCCAAAGCCCTCTGTGCACTCGCAAAAAAATTCGGTGACATCAGGTTCGCCGATTTCATACGTGTCATAATCCTGAGGATTTATCAAATCACCCGCAAAGAATTCGCAAAGAGGTGAACAAGAGCACCGGTCGTCAGATTTTCGAACAGTAAACATCACGTAGTCGCTACACGTGTCTAAGCACCGCTGCATACACTCCTGGTTTCGGTCGGAGTTATAAAGCTCTGACGTGTTGCTCAGAAGCGGTGGGTATTCTCCCTCAGGCAGAGAAACCAGGTCGGTGCACTTCCCTGCGCCAAAGCTTGTGTATGTGCTTGTAACAATTTTGTCAAAATCACAACCCAAATCTTCACACGTTCCACCATTTTGACAAGGGTTAGGACTGCACGGGTCGGAAGCTTGTATACCGCGTATAAATAAAATAATTAAAACCCATTGCATTTTTCTTAGTTTTTTTCGATACTTTATACTTACATTGTCAATTTTTTTTCCTGCACATTTTCTTCTTTTTAAAACATTTTACGCTTCTTTTGGGTAGGCGCGGCTTGTTCTTTGTGAAATTCCGCGATCAATTCGGGCGTTGCCCAGTAGAACTTGTAGCCGTGATGATGGGTTCTGTTGCCATTACAGCATTTGGAGATGCAGCCCTGACTGAAATTTTTGCCGGTGGATTTTGACAGAGTGCGCCCCGCCGCACACGCACTTTTGTGCAGCTGCTTTTCGCCTGCGGGAGACACCGAGATGAGCGGCTGCTTCCGCTGTTCGTTTCCTGGCATTGGCTTATCCCCGATGCGAGGCACAACGTGCTCCCCAAGCAGATCATCCTCTTTGGTGTAATTCCAGAATCGGTTACCCGCTGAGTTGACCTTCTTCTCAAGACAGCAGGCGGAGATGTTTCTGTTACAAATCTTCGTCTGTCTTTCTGCTTCAGCTGCGGATGCGTAAGAAACAAATTCTACCAGTTGAGTGCCGTCAGAGTACTCTTCTTTGATTTCACGGGAAGTTACCGGTTTTGTGGGACAGTTCGTATTGCCCATCTTTTTTGCGCTCATCTTCGCCTTTGCCTCTTCCGTGTGCTTGGTCGGTCCCTCACCGCCCGGATTTGAATTGTAGCCGTATTTCGGGTCGTCCGATCGCATCATTCGTATCCAGAAGCACTCCCTCTCTTTCAAAGACACACCTTCGGGCACGTATTCAAGAATTTTTACGCGCAGATTCTCCCACCCGATCCGGCGAATTGCTTCATTCCAGACACTGTCAGATAGAAATTTTCCGTCTTTTCTGGCGCGTGATTTGCTTCTGTGATTTGACACCCTCTTTCTGAAATCTGTGGTGTAGCCCACATAGCACAAATCGAAAGCGTCGCGGAAATAGTAGATCACACGCCCACGGTACTTGCTCTCATCCGGGAAACAAAAAACAACCATTTTTTTTTTTTTAAATTATTAGACTTAGATAAGTACACCGTACTCTTTTGACACCCATGTTATGGAAAAAATCACTCACTTTTTATACGGCGTACTTCTCCGAGTCTAACATTTTTAAAAAGTTATTACTAGCTAGTCTTATCTACCACTATCTACCATGCAAAGCTCAAACCCAGCAAATAGTGCTCAGGATTTTTCGTCCGACGACTTTTCGTCCGACGGTTGGGAGGAAGAAACGTGGGAAGAATATGTAAGCCTACCAAAGGGGTATGTGCTTGAAGACGACGTGCCTCGGGAGCCGGAAGTCTATTTAAAGCAGCATTTTTTGTCTCAGAAGTACAAAAACGGCGTATGCAAATTTGCATTGCGATACGAGCGGGTTTGCGTAGTCACACGGCTTTGCCCATGTGGCACGCCTGAATGCAAAACCCACGAGAACGGAAGTGACAAAATGCGGCCTTTTCGACGGTGGAACAGCATCTGTGAGTTTCCAACTGGGCATTCACTGCGTGGAGACGTGCGCGTGGGAGAGGAAATGCATTGCCTGGAGGAACGCTTCAAGGAAAATTACAAGATTATTCAATTTGGTGACACTTTTCAAGTTAAGCAAGTTTGTCCGTGCAACAAGACCGAGTGCAAGAAGCACATTTTTCCGTCAAAAGTGCGTCTGGAGTCAACTTTCAAACTAGCAGTTTATACAATTCCAACTGTGAACGTGCCTCAGCAGACAACGCTTCTGGAACCGCTTTTTAGGCAGCAGCATCCAATGACGCTGGACCAAGTGAAGCAATTTTTTGATAAGTTTGAGCTCAATTGGGAAATTTCAGTTTCGTGTGACAAGATTTCTTTCATGATGCTCTGCAAATGCAACCAGGCTTTTGCTTATACGCCATGCGAAACGTGTCAGGATAAGAACTGGAGCAAGTGCTCTCTCTGCAGTGATACGCGCCACAAGCGCATGCTCAAGAAACAACATCCTTCGAAGAAGTCCGATCAACGCATCTGTTCAGACTGCAAAGTTTCAGAAATGACGTTTTGTGCCTTTTGCAAGAAAAACCAGCGTCTTGATCACACCTGCGTTGCGTTGGATCAGCAGCACGTTTCTTTCCGCAAAAACACTGTGCACAAACCGCTAGCGCACAAAGTTGGATCGAATGTTGGCATTTGCCCATACTGCAAACAGACATGCGCGCGGAGGGCCTATCCGCGCCACTTCAAGCGGTGCCACGCTGATCTGAAGCCATCTGGTATGTACAGCCACGACGTAAAGAAGCATCACTGCCAGTACTGCGATTATTATCACAGTGATAGCACAAATGTGAAAGAGCACTCCAAATTCCACAGCCTACGCAGGAATCACCCGTGCAAGCTGGGTTGTGGCAAATCATTCCGTCATCACCCCGAAGAAATCAGCCATCGCAGAAAAATGCACGGTATAAAAGCTCCTCAGCCAAAAAGAAAGCACCGCCGGGTTGGAAATGTTATGCAACTGACAAAGAAAAAGAAAGGCCTTGCACTCTGAGAACATCGAACTCTGCGTGACAGTGTTCGTAAGGCACTAGCCCTGCGCGTACAATCATTTCATTCGCCTTATTGAGCGTGTCTGTGTCGGTTTTGCCGACGCGCGTGCAGCTATCTATAAAAAATTTCCAATTAATCTTTTGTTTTTTCCGAACGTACAAATATGGATTTTTGTATCGAAAAAAAGGAACTTGTAACGGGGCAAGAATCGGTGGGTCATGATGCTCCTCGCTAAAGGCCTGTTCGTACTCGTCAGAAACAAAATCGTGCCGCGGAACTATTTTACACGATACTAGATCCCACACTGCGTTATCCCAGTCGATTTTCACTGTCTGGTTGACAATGCTTTTCAAACGGTCAGGATTTTCGTTTCCGAGCTTATGCGGCACAAAATATTTTTTAATAATCCCGTTAATTATTTCTAAGTGATTCCTGTAACGCAAATTGACGCCAGTAATTTCAAGCGCCCGCCGGAGCAGTGGCGGCGAAATTTTCTGCCCAGACACTGCCAGGCAGGGGGCTATTTGCGCGTATATTTTGTCCGGCGAAATAGGAGTTTGAGATATCTCGAAAACTTGCAAAATCAAAGCGGCAAGCGATCGTGGGCGAATTTTTGCTTTAAGAGTAAGCATTTTGCCCTTTGTGAAAGGCTGGATTGCTTTTTTCCAGTTCACGTCTCTCTCTACCACATTACCACGCTGCAAAAAAATAAATTCTTCATTTATTTTGTCTAATACGCTTCTTTTTGTCACTCTGCCTTTAGCATCGAAATCATAGAAATTGTATACCATTTCAGAAATGTCAAGCTGAAAAATTCTTCGCGTTGCAAAAGATTCATATTTTACTGCTTTTTCCACATCCGCATTTTTCAAACTCACGCCGCCCAGCTGCAGCGCGCCAAGCGAGCGGTCACGGAATTTTTTTAACTCGTACCGCACTTCGTCGTACGTTAGCCATGGACGCGCCGTGCGCCAAGTCCCCCGATCAAACTCCCGGCGGAGGTTCAAAGCGTTAGAACGCAACCACATTGCAAAAGTCGCGGTCTTGCGCTCTCGTGGAGTTGATTCAGATAGCACAGGGCGAAAAGAGGAGAAAGATCGCATTTATTTAATCCGCATCAGGTTTATAGGGGAAGATTACAGAGGCGTGCGCGTAATATTTTTTGCCTTTCCACGAAACCGTGCACAGCGGTCCAATATGCGTACACAACATCTCAAGTCCACCCACAAGAACTTGCCCCTGCTTCGGGCGCCCCACGGGCATTGTAAAACCGAAGGGGTTAGAAACAGAGTCAGAACTCGTCCGCGCGGGGTGCGGCAGCACAACCGTTCGGCGGCGCATCCACTGCGGGATTTTGTACAGGCGTGTATCAACCTTAATATTGCTTCCAAAAATGTAAGCAAAATTCGACTTCACTTTCAAATTGAGAAAAACAACACGGTAAAACCCAGCGCCGCATCTCACGCGAAGTTTTTTTTTGCCCGACCTTACAAAAGTATCCGACCCCTTAAAAATGGGATCTTTCACCGAAAAGATTTTCTCCTCGACGGATGACGGACAGCGCAAATCGTAGCCCCCCATCTGGTGTTTGAACACAAATGCCCCGTGCGGGATGCTCATACGATCGCCGTACGTAGCAAAACCGTATTCGTAGACCGGAGTTGTCTCAGGAAGCACCTCGCTACCTAGCTTCCAACCAGCCGCCACTTTGACAACTTTGTGTGGAAGGCTACCATACGCGTATGTTGCCTTCAAAGGCTTTTTTTTGCTTGCCAAAACATGCGCATTGTACCAGATCTCGCGTTGTGCCTTGTTTCGAAGAACGCCGCGCAGGGTGTGAATAGCAGGGACTTGGGAAGCCATGATATTTCTTAAAAATATCGGCGCTCCTTAAGTACGCCGTATTTCAAACTCGGCAGATCTTCCTATTTATATCTGGGGAATTTGCCATAAAATGAATCTCTCTGAACTGCTTGCTAAACACCAGAAAATTTTAAGAGGACTTTTTGAAAAAAGAGCTAACCTAGAAAGCTGGGATGTAGAACATGAGCTACAAATTAACAACAAAACATATAATTCAGGCAAAATGAGGAATACTCAAGCTTTAAGCAAAACTTTGATTAAAATCAAAAATGAGATTGAAATTATTAAGCAAATTAACAAGCAAATTAACAAAATTAACATAATCGAAGTTGAATGAATAAAAACTAATTAAATATTTTATCGTACGCCGCACTGCTCAATTTAAACTCGACTCCAGTGTGGTAAAACCGGTCGTCGCTTCCCTCAATATCTGTCTGATATGCAAATTTTTCTTCCGACCACCAGAGATCGCTTGTGCTGTCTTTCTCGATTCCATACTCGAGAAACCAGTCGCGAATCAGGAAGCGTTCCGTGTGAGTAAGCAGCTGCAGTGCACACCCATTTCGACCGCGATTTCCCAATTTCAACCCGTACTGCGTCTCCCCGCACCACCGCCTGACCCAATTGGCGCGCTTGAGGGCTGCAAGGTAACTCATTTTGTTTGCAATACAGACAGTAGCTTAAGTACACCGTACGAAAAAAATACGGTGTACTTAAGTTGGGCTGACTACAGGGCAAACAAACAATGGATCGCAAACAGATGGAGGACGCAAGAAAAATCGTTGCGGTCATAAAATCGCATTTCTATTGGATGAGCACCCTCCATGGGGCTGCTCTGCACAAGCATAACCACGTCATACCAATCATACCGAAACTGCTCGACGTTCCCGAATGTTTTACCAGCATGCAGCAAATCATTTTCTACCAGACTGGGCTCGTATACAACTATTTGACGGACCATCCCTACACGGAGGGGTTTGAAGACGGTTTCCTCCAGACTGACGTCAACTCCTACCCCATTTAGACAACTCTCACCCCCTCGGAGCACCTAGTCGTTTTTATCTTTTCTAAGTAATAATGCGTTTGTACCACACAATCTGAAATATCGTCTTTTTTTTTAAATTTTTCCAACTGAGCTAAGTTCTTTTTGTTCAACAATTTGCGGGCAAGCACAATCGCAGCCTTCTTGTTGCTCCCGTGGGCTAACATGCAGGTGTTAAACCATTTCTTCACGCTTTGGGGCGCAATCATGATGGTCTTGTCAAAATGGAAGGCTCGAATCGAAGTCGCCATCGTCTTCATGACAGATCTCATCTGCCGCTCCACGAGAATTACGTCCGCGCTGTTGAACGGCTCCTGTACGGTGAAGTCCCGCATCATTTTAACGCAATCTTTGATCTTCTTAAAGTCGTGCATCTTAAACAGGATGAATTCTTTCGCGTCTGTGCAGTAGACGCTCATCCCAAAATTCCGCACACCCACGTCAATCGACAAAATTCTCATTTTGAAACCGACCGCACCCTTTATACCTCGCTAAACGGAATCTCTTTTCGAAAAAGAGGACAGAGGATCGCAAAGGGAAGCAGCATGCAAGCGCTGCAGCAGAGTGCGACAAGCGGAGCAGCTCCAATTTGTGAAGATATTGCTGTTGAAATAACAAGCACCGGGACACAATAAGCGGTTAGCCTCTTGTATCCTGCGAGCACGAGCATCAGGCAGAAGAGAATTGGAAACAAAATAGTTCTGCCATATTTGCTAGGCAGGAGCGCCCCGAAGACGCTAACACCGACGTGAGGGTAAAAATAGGCCGGGTTTACGTTTTCGTCGATCACGGCTGCAATTGCCATTCCGAATGCCACACAAACTGGGATTGTGAACCACGCGGAGACAAGCTCCACGTCCTGTCCTGCCAAGACAAGAAGTGACGAGAAAATATACGACGCAGTTATAATTTTGAAGGGCATTTTCTTATACGAATATGTAAGAATGGCTAACCCTAGAAAAATATTTGGTTCGTCGGAATTTTTTAGCAGCACATTCCACTGCAAGCACATCTGCGAGTGCATTTGCAAAGAATGCGATGGATATATAAGTGATCGGTCACGCTCCAAATGGAGTCAGTCGTGCAGTCTGTTCCATTCACACCAGTTTCTCAATTGGATTCTTTTCTTTTTTTTATGCAAAAAAATTTACAGCTTCAGAGCATGCAGAAACCGCTTGTAAAAACACAATTTACGCAAACTGAGAACTTTCAGCTATGCAAAACTACGCAGACAAAAAACGACTCGGGCGTTTTGTGGGGATATTTTAGTACTTAATAGGAATACTTTGTTTAGAAAATGGATGCCTGGTTTTATATTTTTATACCCTTCATCGTCACGTTAGGCATTTTGGCTTCAGCTGGGTTGCTCGCAAGAGTTGCACTCGAACGCGCTCTGCCTTCGAAAATTCCCAAGAAAAATCCCAGGAAAACTCTTCGAAAGAGCAGATACCAGATTCTTAGCGTTTAACGGTGTATACGGTGTACTTTTAAAAGACTGTTTTAACTGCGAAAATGAAGGTTGGCTATTATTTTCTGCGCGGCACAAGTGTTGAGGTGGCTGTTAGACAGGTGTCCGGATGTGGCAAATTGGCTCTGATTAGCTTTTGTGTAGGAAAAAATAAATATATGCACAATCTGAGTAGGAAGGAAAAGCTCGCAATCGCTCGGGTGCAGGTTGAGAAGACAGTGCCTTGCGAGTGGCTGTCTGAACACTCAGCATTTACTAAACGTGGGCTTTTAAAACGAAACTTTCAGCCGGTGCCATTCCCGGATATATTAGATATGGAAAAAAATCTCCTAATTTGCGGAATTATCCAATCACCTGTGAAAAAATTCAACGAACTGACTGGGGTTGTGACTTTCGCGACATCTCCAGTGCGGCGAGCACACTACTGCGTCCTTCGCAATGTGGAATTACCAGCATTTCATTTCAAGCAGAGGGTGGACTTTCTTGTCGGGACAAGCGCTCGCGTCAAATTGGTCCACGGTGATGAAGAAATTGGACTTTATTTGATCGGAAACGACGCCTTTTGGATCCCGAAAATTTTCATTGGTACGGAACCCGTCGCAACACAGCAGGTGAACACTGCAAAATTTATAGGCACGGTGTTTTTGCACGGGTTTATTCCCATGGAGGCATACGAAACGGGTTCAAAAATGCTGCTGCGGCTGCCCGGGGAGACGGGAAGACCGCAGACCTGGGCAAACGGAGATGTGGTCAACAGTCACCCATTAAAAAACGTTGAAGCTCTTATAAATTTTAAACAACCCGAGAAAGAAAAGCATATGCGTGACAGGAACAGACGCATCGCAAAACTACTTGCCATTGTTTAGTATACGCGCGTACAGAATAAGCATTATTTGTTTCTTTTTTTTCTTCGTAGTTATAGCCTTTAAAGCATATTTTTGCCCGGGTGGAGAAAACTCATGAGGAACGGGAGGCACGAAGTCTGGTACGTAAAAAGTGCACTCTGCTCATAGGCAATCCCTTCTACACAAAAATCAAATTGAATTTTCTGCAAGCCGTCCTTTGCAGAAAAACTATTTATAGCACCTCGCAGCTCATTTATCTTACAGCCGAGCAGGTTTGCAGTCATTTCGTCCGCCGCGTACAAATAACCCCTGCCAGAACAATTCACACAGATAAAAATCAAATTCTCGAAATACATAAGTACTTGACACCCATCCCTTTTTGTAAAAACAGCATTCATCGTCGTACGAGAAATTTTGAAGACTGTTTGTAATATAAAATGAGTATAAGATAGCACAACCCTATTCTAAAATGAACACGACAAAGAGAAGTGAGATGAGAAATATAAAGAAAAACAATCGAGAAATTTTGTACAAATTATTGTATTTTGTTACAGCTATATACCCGATTTGGTTTCTTTGGAGACCGAAAACGAATGATCATGTGAATCAATGGTTTGCCTCCGCTTTAGCAGGTCTATACATTGTGGATACAGCTCTATATTATCTTATTCACAGTAAACGAAGGGCTTACTTATTTTATGCAGCAAGAGATATTGTTTTAAGTTTTACGCTTGCAACGTGCCTCACACTAGGAGTGCTTCAGATTGTCATTTCTCATCCAAGACCAAATTTTAAAGATAACAAAAATGGAATTCTTGAATCTGAACAGGATGCAAATATCCTTTCAGGATGGTTAATATTGTTTATGACGCTTATTGTGCGTGACCAGCTGAAACTGCATCGCGATAATGTTTTCAAAACAGACGCAAAAATAGATTCTAAACTTTTTACGCTTGATTGGCTAAATATTATGTCTGCTGCGTTTGTCATAATCTATACGATTGTGCTAATTGTTACCCATTGTCAGAATTTTGCTAATGGGTGTCACGACCCGAATTTAAACGCAACTAAAATTTAAAATCGTTCATTTCTAAAGTTTTTAACCCAAACCCGTAGTCTTTAAGCATTCGTTTCGTTTCCATATCGTCCGCGTCATCTCCGTCATCTTCATCATCTCTGCAATCACAGCAGTCGCAACCCTCATCTACTAAGAAGAGCACAAGGACTACTATCCAGACGAGCAGCGCCAAAAAAAACATTATAAAAGGGACCAGTGTGAAAAGCGTGCGGACTGCGAAAGTCGCATCATATTTAAATTCAAAACTCAACACTGGATGGCTCAGCATCCAAGCAGCGCGCGCTTTAAATTTTTCTTCTTCAAAAGAAAGCTCTTCGAGAAAAGTTTTCTCAACACGGCTGTTCACAATATTGAAATCTTGTGTAAAGGGTACGACGCGGTTCCCAAATCCTCCCCATCGGGCAATATTGCGATCAAAATAACCTGCTTGAAACTGCGCCTTGCGCTCTGCTATTGTAGATTTTACCACGTCATAATTCAGTGTGGTTGTCGCAACCCGGATACTTTCCAGTAAGGCAATAAATTCTGAATTAGTACCTAGTTTTTGCCAGAGCGGCATATGATTTGACCGATAATTGGTTATCTGGTCCCAACTATCGGTGCCCATCGCTCTCCAGCTCATAAAATCATAATCCCAGCGAGGTCCAGCATAGAGCACGCCGTCATCGGGGTTTTTGTAAAAGTACTGAGACGATAACGGAAAATCTCCATTTAACATCAAACTTTCAGCAAGAAAATTCTTCGCAAACGACATTAAGTTAATACTGACCACCGTCTTATTCACAAGCGTAAGTACATCGAAAACAGCTTTTACGTCGTCTACGTAACACGTGATATCGTCACACTTAGGATAACGCAGTTTAACCATGTTATCAAGAGCTGCACACGTTTTCTTCCGGCTCCCCCACCCGCTGTTCGTATATTCTCCTATGATGGCGGTCTCAGCAATGTCTGATGACGTGACGTTGTCCTCACAGTCCGGTTTTTTTCCTTTATTACTCCAATTTAAACGCTTTTCTAAGACCTTGCGCTGTATGGCAGGATAGAGAATATAGACACCTTCATAAAAGTATGTTCCCTCATTGCGAAAAACTAACTCGACAAGAGCATGCTCAAGAATGCCGCCGTCCATTTGGGACGGGAGGGCGTCACGAAGCAGCGTTGGCTCCTTATAGCCTCCGCGCATGACCCAGTCTTCGAATTCGTTGCTGAACATTCCAAACAGGTTCTGCTTGCCATCATCGCACGTGTCTATTGATGTACACGTAATATTTTCATTCAAATCTTCCCAAATCTCAATCGCGTAATTTGATTTGGGGCGCTCAGAGATGCCGGATCCCTTGATTTCAATCCCGACAGGGTAAAAAGACTGTTCCACAGTGCCGTTAATGGTTTGGTAGACTTCCATTCGCGCCCATTTCTTATCAGACATGTCAATGGTCGCCACATCAAAATCCACAACTAAAAGTCTGCGATCAGACCCAAATCCCAGATTTGTAATATCAGAAATCGTACGCGTGCCCGGAAGATCTGGTGTATCCGCCCAAAACAAATCCAATAATGTCCACGTTAAAAAAATTATTGTAACCAGCGTCGACGCAAGTAAATATCCCCAATGCATTGTTACAAAAAAACAAATTATTTATACTCTGAAACGATTGTATTTATACACTCTCTCTATTTTCAATGTTGGTACTGCTGTTTTCTCTACTGGCGAAGATGGTTATCCATCGAGAGCAGAAGAAGAACATTCCTTTCATAATTATGCCCTATGTTGAGCGCACCCCGAATACGCTGAACAGCGCCCTTATTAGTTTGGAGAAGGCACGTGGGTCGATGCCCGTTCTACTCGTAGGAGGCACACCAGGATATAAAACCCCATGGTGTACTCGCTTCGACTGTATAGAGGCAACCCCTGTACCCGAAGCCCTCATTGAGCACGCCATTCGCAGTGATCAAAGAGGCGATAGCAAACAATTTCTTAAATGGAGAACCACCGAAGCGTGGGACGCGCTGTTTGCTTTGAATGCATTTCTAAAAACGAAGAGAGAATATCTTATCTGGTTGCAAGACGACGTCGAAGTCATTGATTTATTTAATTTACCCGATCACGATTTGATTTGCTTGCGTGTTGGTAATAAATACTGCGGGATGGTCGCGTATAAAATGAAAAGAACTGTCGTGGAGCGTTTTGTTGTTAAAATACGGCAGCAAATGCATGTCAACCCAATTGATTGGATTCTCGACGACGTAAGAACAGAAATGCACCTGACTCTACATAGATTTCCGAAGGTTTTGCATAAAGGCGAGAAGAGTTCCAACACGAAAAAACGAAACGTTGATGTATAACTGCATGAAAAACATTGAACAATGCAGGAAATGTTCAACGATATCCTTCTAGAAAAGGCAAAAATCAAAATGAATCGAAAAATTCAAATCGTCTATGAAAATATTAATTCAAAAATTAACAGAATGCTCGAATATGAAAAAGAAAACATTTTGTGGAAAAACGTTGGGGCAACGCCTTCTACGTTTGAACTATTTGAAAATAACCAAGTAAAGCCGACTGGAATTGAAAAATACATTGTTTTAGATAAAACAATAAAGAAACTAACACCAGAGAACGTTTTTGAAGAGGTGAAATTAGATATAAGAAAAAACAAAGACGATTTCGATTGGATGAAAAAACATTTCAATTTTGCGACGCGCGTTAAAAAAAATAAAATTAATTTGGTAGTTTTTTACAAGGCACGGTCTTCGTACGTAAGATAGCGAGACGGTTTTTTTGGCGAATTAATTTTGGCGCGGTTGGAATATATACGACTGGCTTTGAAGAAGATTCATGTATCCCAGCGGCGAGGGCTGCGGCAGAGAAAAGATTAAGCATTTCCTCACTTGGCGCGGGCTTATATACTAGAGCATTGCCGGTGCCATGCGATAAGCACGTCACGCTCCTCGGGGGTAAAGGCGTCATTCTTCTCTTTATTTTTCTTTGCACAAAGGGGTTGAACGTTTTTGTACCAACAGACGACATGCTTGTGTTCATCGAGGTCCTCGTAGGTGGGGAAGGCAGTGTAAGGGACAATATGATCGAACTGCCAAATCTTCTTGTACTGACCGGTGTTCGTTCCGTAATTGTCCCAGTTCATCCAAGGCTTCCAAAGAGATTCAATATGGGCACGGAACACGGCGCGGGTACACCCAAAAAGATCCTGATTCTTTGGAGTATCAGACCCAGGACTAAATACAAAGTTGTACAGAGCGCTGCGGATCTGGCTCTTCAGCTTGCCGCGGGGAGTAGCTCTTCGCGCGTTGTCGCGATCGCGGCGCTTCTTTTTGCCGGCGGGTGTTTGTCGCTGCGCCGCTTGCTGCTCCAGCTTACGTTTACGCTTGGCTGGATCTTTACGCTTTACGCTTGCCTGCTCCCGCTTACGTTTACGCACGGCTGGATCTTCGTACTGTTTCGCTTCATATGCATTTGTACATACTTTACACTGGTGTCGGAGCCCGTCAAGTGATGCCGTCCTCACATGAAACTCCGACCGGGGTTTTGATTCGCGGCATTTTGTGCACGTTTTTGTTTGGCTTGAAGCCATCTTAGCAATTTTTAAAATCATTAGGCTAAGCTAAGTACACCGTAAAAAATTATTATTGTTTTTCAAAGCTATAACCCACTTTCTTCCACACCCCAAAGGAACTCGTCTCCCCGCCGATTGTAATCTCGCTGTGTCGCTGGTCTTTTTTTTGCATTTTCTTCTTCTGCTGCACTGCTTCTTTTGAGTCCCAGTTTTCTGTCGGATCCTCGGGGTCTTCAAACGGAAAATCGGTATGCAGCGGGGGAGCGGGGAACGTAAACTGATCCACACACGCTGACAGCAATTGTATGCGAAAATGGAGCTCCGTCTCCATCAACTTAGCCCGTTTGCGCGAGTTAGCGCTTGACATGCGATTTTTGGTCTTTCGGTCACCCGTAATTGGTTCGTCGCTTTGCTTAAAATTAGCCGGTCTCCACTCCATAGGTTTAAATATCTGGCACAAATCATTCAAAAATTCATAGGTCTCTACCTTTTTGCTTAATTTACGTTTTTTAGAGTCACGGTATTTTTGAGATAATTTTTTTTGCTTCCCTAGGTACTCCGCATTCATATTGATTTATTTGGTTAAGCTAGGCTGAACGAAGTACACCGTATTTAACTCCCAGGATTTCATTTTTGAGAAATACGGGAAAAGCTGTGGATGATCGTCTTGGCTTTGAGCTCAGCAAAGCGCTCCATCGGCTCGTTGCCGCGCTTGGCGCAGTAGATTATCGGTTTCATAATACCAAGCGGCTCGGGGTACGCACAGAGAACCTTTTTGCGAGCAGCGAAAAGGTCGACGGGACTGCAGAAATCGCCATGGGATCCCCAATAACACCGCACAGCGTCAACGAAACAGGGTTTACCCAGGTTGTGCTGATCCAACACGCGCCCAAGAATCTTGTCGGGCATACTTATCGTCTCCTCCGCCTGGGAGCATAGGTTCCACGCAGAGCAATTGTCGTACCGCTCGGTGAAGCTCGTAAAAATCGAAAAAACTCGGATCTGAGACGCGGTGAACATGAGTTTGCAGAGAGCAAAATTAGACAATTGTCGCTCCTTTTTGGCGACATTTGCAAGAAATTTTACCAGTTCAAAATCCGTGTCTTTTAGCAACTCGGCAAACTCTGCGTCACTCACGCAGTGCTCCTTGACAAGTTTGTCGACCTTTTTTGCAAAATCATTGCACTGCAAAATCTGCTCGAGCGTCCCAGTCACGGCCTTCCCTGCCGCGCACGACGAGCAGCTTTTACGCCCCGGTAGAGCAAAGTACTGGCACCCCAGCCGCCGACATTTTTTTCCGTCGTACGGGGATTTCTGAGCACTCTTAAGGCGACGTACACGTGGCATCCTAGTCCTGGTGGGGTTGAATTTGATGGGTTGAATAAGAATCTAGTTTTTTAGCAGACAGTGTACATACTCCTTACTTGACACCCATCTCTTCTATGACGTACGGTGTACAACCCTACTTATAAATTACTCAAAAAAGAATAATGTCCATGTCCACAATGAACTCTGTCGAACCAGCATGGAAAAAATTATGCAAAAAAAAAATTCTGTGGGAACATTTGTTTGCTGATCTTAGGGAGGCATTTGTGAATGGTACCGAGCTAAGCGGACTCTCGAAAAATATAATCGAAATTGTCTTTGCCTTTGCCGGCACGAACCTCTGTCCAATCTCGCACATTGCTTATGGCGTTGAAATGCTTAAAAAGACGAAAACTTATTATCAGTTTGTAGACAAGTACTTCGACCGCCAGCTACCCTCCCACCCGAAACTCCCGTACTACAAGAGGGAAAACGGTGGACTTGTCGAGTGCATCCCTTCAGAAGCGCTTCCAAGGCAGTCGCGGTGGAACCTGGAAATTTACTTTAGGGTTTTTACTCCGCGCCGCAACTCCAAAAAAAAACCGAATTTTTCCGTTTCCTTCAGGCTCGTCTACCGCCAACGACACTGCCACACCCATCTGCCAACGACGCTCGACGCTTACAAAAACCAGTCGTGTCATCCAACTCCTCCCGCTACAGAATTCGTATTTCGCCGCGAAGGTGATTTGAACGAGCTGCTCCAGCATAAACCGTTTCTTTGTCATTTGCGCGAAATCATTCTCGCACAGGGTCACCGTCTCCGTGAGATAAAATTCTGTAATCGCATAGTTACCGTCGGCACAAACAAGCGTGCCTACAAAGCTCTTTGTGGGTGCCCCTGTCCTACTGGATCAGAAATTTGTATTTCCTGTTGCGCGTCGTCTTTCGTCAACCACTTTTTCTGAAAAATGTGTGATTTTCATGCTCAAAATTTCTCGTACGACGACAACTGGACCGATTTTGCCGTTTTCTGTCTCGCACACGAACGGCGACAACGGGGTGTCTGGGAAAATGTAAGTATGATACAAGGGTTCCCCATTTGGGTATACAAGCACCGGCTCCCAACCATTGGACCAATTTTTTCGATCCCTGACAATTCGCATCGCTCGCCGTCTCTGCGTACGTTCCGCATCCTAGACGATTTGGCTCGTCTGCAAAAAATCTGGGATGTCGTTCCTAACGCGCTTATCTGACGTGCAGAAGGGAAATCCAAAACAAGTTCGAATTAATTTACAACTGCAGCACCAGAATAAGCAAGGGATCTTTAAATCGCCCGGCAGGGATGCTTTGACATGTTGGGGCAACCAGTGCAGCGTCTGCTATGAGTGCACGACAGGTGGGTGCTACCAATGCGGAACTGGTATATGGGAGTGTGAATGCGATTTTGGAAATATAAGGAAAGAGCCGGACTTAATGGACATGCATTTTGAAGATTTTTTTGAAATAGTAAAAAATCATTTTTTCTGACTATAAGCAACTCTGTGTTTTAAACAAAATGGATCCCGACGACGCCGATATGCAAAACTCAGGAGCTGGGCTACCGGCGGGACCAGGTCCCATTGCAGCCCCACCAGAGGAGCCGAGGCCTCTACCTGAGCTTTTACAAGGTCTTTTTTCATCGTCTGACGAGTCTTCCGACGAGTCTTCTTCCGACGAAGAAGGGGCTCGCATGCCGCCTGCAATGCTTCGGAGATCGAATCGCGTGCAGGGGGCGACCGCTGACAATTGCGCAATCTGCCTCGATTCGTTGAGCAACAGCCCAGATTTGTTAGTTCAGCTCGGCTGCAATCACATTTTTCATAAAATATGCATTGAAGAATGGCAAAAGAACTTTATTGCTAACTTTCCGACATGTCCAGTGTGCAGAGGAAAAAATATAAAATTAGGATACGATAAAATTTATAGAAACAGAAAATTGAGATTTTAACTACGGTGTACTTCTCTAAGTTGAAGATTTTTTAAAAAATGGTTGTTTACTCTTTACCTAAATATAAGGGCGCATGTATTTATCTAATTATAGCTCCCAATTTAAAACCCTACGTGGGTCAAACCGTAGCGTTTCGCAAGCGGATGACTGGTCACAAATCAGATGGCAAGTTGGCTTGGATTAATGATGCAAAGTGGAAAGCTGGCAAACGCAAAAACAGAGTGCATTCGATTTCGTTTGCGATAAACAAGCACGGGTGGGAAAATATGTGCGTAACAATTCTCGAAAAATTTCTGGTGTGGGACCAGCAGCTGCTTGATGAGCGCGAGAAGCATTTCATTCGCTTCTTTGATAGTTTCAACAACGGATATAACGAAACTGAAGGGGGGAAAGGAAATTCGGGATTTACCCTCACGGAAGAGACAAAGGCGAAAATAAGCGCGAGTAAGATGGGCATTGGTGCCAAACCGGTAACTTCCCGTGAAATCAAGGAGGAGTACTCTGACGGCACCCAGCTGGTGGAATTTGTGTCTTACGCGTCGGCAGCTGAAGCAGCAAGAAAGACGGGGGTTAGGTACCAAACCATCGGTGCCTGCTGTCTTGAGAAGAAGATCTCGGCGGGTAACCGTTTCTGGCATTTCACCAAAGATGGTGATTTGGTTGGAGAGCACCGCGTGGATCGCATCGGGGATAAGCCAATGCCAGGAAACGAACAGCGGAAGAAGCCGCTCTTCTCGGAGTCTCCAGCAGGCAAAAAGCAGCTGCACGAGGGGTCGAGTGCGGCGAAACGCACTCTCTCGGAATCAACCGGCAAAAAGTTTCATGATAGCTGCATCTCACAATGCTGTAATGGCATCAGAACGCATCATCATGGGTACAAATTCTATTTTGCCACTAAGAAAATGATCGCGGAATTTAAAAAAAAACAAGCAAGTGCCTCAAACTAGCGTAAAAGAGATGAATATGCTACTTTTTAGTCTTTAGTCTTTATTGATAATGTCGCTCACATACTGAGAAAGTCGATCATCATCTCGGTCACATTCACGTTTTTACGGTCCATATTCGGGTGGACCTTCAGCGGATGAAACGCCGCGGCAGTCGTTTCGCAAAACGCTTTTTCTTTTTCCGCGAGAGCGAGGTCGATCCCGGGAACGATTTTGTACCACCCAAGTGGACATTGCCAATTAGACTGGCGCTTCTGGCGAGCCGCGTTGTACTGAGCCACAGCGTCAGGTCCTACGAACGACTGAAACACAGCCGTCGTGGTTGTCTTGCCGTTTGACGTACGCGGAGGCGTGTCGAAAAGGTACTGGGCGTCGCCAGTCAAACCCGCCTCTTCGTACACCTCGCGCTTACGCGCTTCTTCGACGGTTTCACCATCCTCGCGTCCACCAAAGGGGTGCTCGAAATACCGAAAGGGTTTGACGAGCTCCGTCCACTCGCGCAAAAAAATAATGAACTCTTTCAGCGTGAGCGAATCCGCAGCAAACTCCATCGTGAGCATCGCGGTCTGAGCCTCCTCCTCGCTCTTGAAAAATATTTTCGGAGCACAGCCTTTTGACATGCAGTAGTGAAAGATCCATCCGGCTTGCTCAAGCGGCGTGAATTCCATGCCGGCAATGGTCAGCCCGTGCATGTGACTCTCCGTCATCGTAGGCACTTGCTTTGGAGCTTTACCGTAGAACTGCTTCTGCCAGTCTTTCAGCAGCGGCTTCAGATCATGACGGTCACCTTCGAAAAGGAGCACCTTCTGTCCCGAGTTGCTGGTTTTTTGCTTCTTATTCGCCGGCTCCACAGAAGCAATTTCCGCCGCGCCTGCAGAATTATCGCTTACCACATCACTTGGGTACTTAAGCCTAACGATTTGGCACACTCCACTAACCTCCGTCGTACGAGAATTTTTGAACACTGTTAAGGACATTTTTGCTTGGGGCTTGTGAGTAGGTAAGGAGAAGTACTAAAAGAAGGATGAGAAATTGAATGAAAGCCTACTTGTATAATAGGGTTATATACCTGTGGGTTATAATAGGGTTATATAAATGAAGGTTATAAATAGGGTTATATATTTAACAAATGGCTCAGCCTCATACTGTTACTCCTGCGGAATTAGATGCTCGAGAAGGAAATTACAGAAGAAAATTTTTATTTGATTTAAATGATTTAATTATTTCTCCTAGTGGTATAATGTACGTTGTTATTGGAATGCACGAGCGCAATACCAGTGAAGGCAAACAAAACATGTATATTATGTCAGGTTACCGGCGAAGGCTAGTACTACCAATTAGATTTTTAACCGAAGAATTGCTCTCAAAATGGGTGAAGGAACATTACATAGCGGTAGCTGAAGTTGGTCCAGATAGAGGCGGGGACATGCCGTTAGCGGTACCTGCTCTGCGTTTATAATTTACTCCGTGTGCTTGGCGCGCTTCGCGCCCTTGGCGCGCTTCGCTTTCTTCGCTTTCTTCGCCTCGTCCACGTCTTTTTCGTAGTCGTGCTCGTAAAATGCGCTGGACAAGCGGACGAGTTCGTTACGAGCATGATCACGAGCTTTCGTCGTCGCGAGCTCAATCGCTTTGACCTCTTTTATCGTATCCTTGACCGCCTTCCAGAACTTTTTGCCGTCCTCACCTGCAAGTCTCTTACACGCTTTGTTCCAGTCACCGCTGCAGCGCGTGAAGTTACGCGAGGTAGTGAGATTGTTGATCAGATCGTCGAAAGTCGACTTCATGTTTCGTTTGCGTTTGTTGGAATTCCTGAGAGCGCGCTTCATCTTGAGCTGCAGGAGTTTCTTTTTCATAGCAGCCTGCTGCTTTTTCAACTTGGCATCATCTTCATCCGAGCAGTCGTCAGAGTCAGACTCGGTCGAGGAAGAGTCGTCGGAATCCTCGGAAGACTCGGCGCCAGATTCGACGGCCTTGCCGGCCTTGCCGGACACGCTGGACGCGCTGGACGCGCTGGACGCGCTGGACGCGCTGGACGCGCTGGACGCGCTGGACGCGCCGGACATGGGCGAGTCCCCGGAGTCCTCGGAAGACTCGGCGCCAGATTCCCCGGCCGTGCCAGATTCCCCAGCCTTGCCGGATGCGCCGGATGCGCCGGACGCGGTGGATGCGCCGGACGCGCTGGACATGGGCGAGTCCTCAGAGTCCGCCACGGGCGCCACAGGCGCCGCAGGCGCCACAGGCGCCGCAGGCGCCGCTTGTGACACAGAGCCCGTCGTGGGCGCTTTGCGTGCAGTGCGAGGGGCGGCAGCGTCGGGCGGGGCGGCAGTGCGAGGGGCAGCAGCGTCGGGCGGGGCGGCGGGAGGCGAAGCGGGAGGCGAAGCGGGAGGCGAAGCCTCCCTAGGGATCGAAGATCCCGCCTCCCTAGGGATCGAAGATCCCGCCTCCCTAGGGACCTTTGGTCCCGCAGCGTCGGACGGGGGCGCCGGAAAGAGCGGCGCCGAAAAGAGCGACCCCGCAGAGTTCTTCCTGTGCGTTTTGCGGGCACGAGGGGCGGGACTGGGGGAAATATCCGACGACGACTCAGACGATATAGTCGAGTCCCACTGGTTGATCGCCTTGAGCATCTCTTGAACCGGCGTCTCGTTCACACCGTACCCCTCTGCAAACTCAACCACAGCTTTCAGTTTGTACGTCGTCAGCACGAATTTGGACATTGCAGAATCCAGGTAGACCAGGGTCATTGCGAGTTTGCCGATCGTCGAATAATCGACGCCAGACGGGCCCTTCCCGGTCTCCGACTGAACGAGATAGCGCAGCCACTCCTTGGGATCGGCTTTCCATTTCAGAACGAGCTCGCGCCAGTTCTCGAACTCGGCTTTGAGAACGCCGTAGTGAGGGTGCTCGGGATGCTCAACAAGCTTGCGATTGAACAAATTGTTATGGACCGCAAGCCACGCATCCATGTCGTTCTTCGAACAAGCCTCCATCGAAGAAAAGTCTCGCGCGAGCTCGTCAGTCTTGTCCTCGACGCTTGCAGCCCAGAGGTTGAAATTCTTCACGAGAAGTTTCCGAAAAGACACCGACGATGGATCGCTGCGATTGATGCACAGTCCGATTGACTTTGACCACTTCGTGAAACCCTTCGAGAAATCCAGGTCAACAAATCTCGGGTCAATCTCCTTGAACCGCTCGGCACGAGAGTCGAAGAGCTTAGTCGTCTCAAGAAGCAGAGCCTCTTCCTCAGAAGTCGGACTCTCCTTGTCAACCAGAAAACGCTTTTCTCCAAGAAGGATTCGCATGCCCTCTTTCCGGTCTTTCTCGTCTCGATTCAGCGCGAACTTAAAAGCATCGGGCTCTACACTGAAAAGGAGCGAAGTCTGCATGGTGCTGGTGTTGGGTGTTTTGGGTGTTTTGGGTGTTTTGGGTGTTTTGGGAAAGCTAAAAATAAGGAGGTGAGATGGCTGCTTTCGCTACTAAGCGAATAGCGAAGCTGCCTAGGATCTTCGATCCGTCTCATGTGGCTTCGCTACTAAGCGAAGCTCAGACACCCAGACAATTTTTTGGCTGCTGACACCCAGACAATTTTTGTTTTTTTTGACACCCAGACATTTTTCTTGCCGTCGTACGAGAAATCTTGAAGACTATTAAGCAATTTTTCTGCCCCTCTTGCAGTTGCTGAAGAAATACTAGTGACTCACCTTTTGTAGTTTTGTTTAGATATTTAGGTTGCTTCAAGTACACCGTAGGCACCAATACACTTATGTACCAGTGTAGGTACTTAGTGGCAGGGTGGCAGTGTAGGCACCAATACACTTATGTACCAGTGTAGGTACTTAGTGGCAGGGTGACAGGGTACAGGGTAGGCAGCGATACACTTATGTACCAGTGTAGGTACTTAGTGGCAGGGTGACAGGGTAGGCAGGGTGGCAAGGCCTGCAGGGTGTCAAGTACAAAGGCGGGACCTTCAGTCCCTAGGGAGGCTTCGCCTCCCGCCGCATACGTTAATTTGCTAACAAAAACGACATGTTAATCTGAAATGACATAGTTTTTAGAAATCCTCGAACCTCACCCCCTCCAAGAAAAAAAAAAGCCAAAAACGACGTGTAGTGGTGAAATGACATAAAAATTGGAAGGATAAAGCAGGGTGTCAAGTACAAGGCCGCATACGTTAATTTGCTAACAAAAACGACGTGTTAATCTGAAATGACATAAAAATTTACTTTTGTAAAAAAACACCCCCCCTCATAAAAAAAAAAGCCAAAAACGACGTGTAGTCGTGAAATGACATAAAAATTAGAGATTTTGCATGTGCTTAAAGGAATTTTTTCGATTATTATTATTTATTATTATTATTATT
>Ga0209119_1001285_pt1 | contig 24861 bp, 38 predicted proteins | sample COG_03_FD_184747 | JGI IMG/M metagenome (GOLD analysis project Ga0209119, IMG submission 184747) | Pelagic Microbial community sample from North Sea - COGITO 998_met_03 (SPAdes) (version 2) | ecosystem: Environmental > Aquatic > Marine > Neritic zone/Coastal water | place: Helgoland, sampling...
GCTGAACTGCTAGGCTTACCACTACCTGTTACCAGTCTCCCAAAGTTAGAGGCTGATGGCCTGCCCAGTCTTGAGGCAAGCCACTCAGGGGAACCCTGCTCATCGGTTAGGATGATCATTTTACTTTTGCCTGTAGTGCGGCAATAGCTCTGGTGTGGTGGACAGCCAGCATATTATCTACAGAGTCTGTCTTAAAGTATTTCAGGAACTGCTTAACGTCTGCACCTGTCAACTCAAGTAGTGCTTTGATCTCTGATGACTGATCTGCACTGACCACCTCAGTCTTGGTGGACTCTGGCAAGTCTTCACCTGCATAGATGTAGATACCCAAACCAAACATGGCGATACACTTTACTAGGCATCGCATACGAGCATCACTAACATCGCGGGTGGTAGGGTTGACGATAGACTTGTTGCGGTTATCCATAACTGGCAGCCACATACGGTGTGTTACACCCTCTACTGTTACAGCCACATTAACTTCTGCTGTGTCATTAGTCATACCGTTCGGAGCGCCATACTCATAGGTAGAGTCGGGATAATGTTCCATCAGGGTCTGCCATGCCCATGCCCATGATAGGTAGGTTAGCTTGCCTTTCTGTTCTACTTTAGCTGAACAGTCGATTGCGGACAGTGTTGCCCATACGGATTTTTTATTAGTCATTAGTGTGTTACTCCTACTTGCTTGTTAAGTTCGGCTTCCGCCTCGTCTGCTTTTTTATTAAATATTTCTGCTGCAACTTCTCCGCCCAGCAAATGCCCGATAGCTAAGATAGCACCTACACTCATATGCTTGTAAGCAAGCCAGTCATCGTCATCCATGTTAGGATCAGCCGCGTAAACTTCATCGCCCATTTTATCTAGCTCGCTGACCAGCTTAAATAATTCCACTCTAACCTCTTCTTTAGAGTAAGAGTTGGGTATGTCTTCTACCTTTGGTAAGTTGTGAAACATTAGACTGTTTCTCCTGTTGTAATTAGTGAGGCTACTGCGTTTCTTGCTTCTATAATTCCTTTAAGTTTATGGCGCAAATATTTAGCTTCGAGGTTATCGTATCTTTTTGTAGCTTCACTCAAAGATTTTTCTGTAAGGATAAACAATTTATCAATTGCCAGTAAAGAGTTAGTGTATTCTGTTTTCATTAGTTAAATTCTCCTGCTGATTGCATTTGTTCAAGGACATAGCGTGCGCCATATCCAGTGTAGTAAGCCTGAGACTCATTATCCAAGGCTGGGTTTCCTAACTGACAATCCAGATCACCGCGATCCAGATCAGCTAAGAACTTTTTATTTGGCGGTGTTGGCACTGCTGCTGAGCGTATGTCAAATGTATACCTGGAGCTGTCTTCCATCTTATTCTCCTACCAAGTAGTATTCTGACACACTGCATTCTTCACCGAAACGATTGCTCACTTTGATTCGAGTCGAGTCTATCTCGTATCCCTGCTGCTTTAGGTCAAAGATTCTGCTGGCTAACTGGGTCACTCCCAGTGATGAGAATGCCTCCAGCGATGTGATGGTGTTGCCACCTTTGAAGTGCTCAATAATTCTTTCACGTTGTCCCATGTTACTCTCCCTTAATCCCATGTTGCTTGTACATCATATCACGTTGCTCACTGCTGCGGGCATAGCGATCTATCTGCGCCTTCATAAAGTAATTAACCTGCTTGTCGTGCTCTGCTTTACGGAGGGCTTCTTGTTCCTTCTCATACTGGCTTGGCTCTGGATCAATAGGACGCTTCTCATAGAAGTCAATGTCATCAGCACTACGGCCAGTCAGATCACTCATAAAGCTATTGAAGCATTCGTCTGGGCTACTGGTTCTTGCGGGGTCTTCATCTCGATAGTACATAGTTTCTTCCTCGTTGTGTGAGGTTGTAATTTACAGCAGGCAAATTATTATGTCAACACCTATTGCAAATTAATTTACAGATTGCTATTATGTCACCTCACTTAACAAAGGAACAAAGCATGAACATTATTAAAGCGTTATCTTTCTATATGGAACAGCAGGGCTGGACTAAAGCAGAGCTTAACCGCCAGTCTGGTGTGAACCTGGCAACCATTAGCCTAGTAATGAACGGTCATCGAGGCGCATCATTAACTACTATGAAGATGTGGTCAGACAGCTTCGGTATTAAGTTGAGCGAGTTTGTGGCAGCAGGAGAATAGTATGGAGAAGAAAGGGTACTTCGCAATTATCCCTGCATCTGTCAGATACGATAAGCGTTTACCTGCCAATGCCAAGCTGCTCTATGGTGAGCTAACTGCTCTGTCCAATGAGAAGGGATACTGCTGGGCTGGCAATGATTACTTCGCTGGTTTGTATGAAGTTAGCAAGACATCGGTGAGCAAGTGGGTAAGCGCATTGAAGGATGCAGGGTACATTCAGATCCAACTTGAGTATGCAGAGGGTACTAAACAAATCTTACATAGGTATATAAGAATAGTTAAAGACCCTATTGAAGAAAAGTTACATACCTCTATAACAAAAGTTAATGACCCTATTGAAGAAAAGTTAATAGATAATAGTACATCTAATAATACATCTAATAATACAATGAATAAGGGGGTTATCACCCCAGAAAAAAAGGTAAAGAAGTCGTTCGTTAAACCAACTCTTACTGAAGTCATTGATTACTGTAATGCAAGTCAGGCTAACATAGACCCACAGGGGTTCCTTGATTTTTATGACAGTAAGAACTGGATGATCGGCAAGAATAAGATGAAGGACTGGCAGGCGTGTGTTAGGACTTGGAAGCGGAAGGAAGCTGATAAGAATAGAGAGCGCCATGAAATTATTAAGGCAAAGCAAGTTAAGCAGAACGAGCAGCTTAGAAACAGAACCATTGAACACCAGCTAACTGATACAAGCTGGGCAGATTAAATAACAGGAGAGAACCATGAGAGCAAGAAAATACGAGATGAAAGAAACCCCAATGGGCGCAGGCCGTGACCATCCCAACACAAAGTTTATCAAGTGGGTCGGTGATCGCACTGATCTGGGTCTGGTTAAAGGCGAGTCATACACCCTGCATGAACTGGGAGCAGCAGTAGGCATTGTTGCCAGTAGCATGAGAGGCCGTATCAGGGGAGCACATGAAGTAAGTGACTGCCATATGTGGGCAAACGGTGAGCGCAAACCCAAGGAAGAGTGGGGTATCACTACCATTGTCAGATGCGAGAGCAAGGCAGATAAAATCTCACAGAAATATTTGAGGATGAAGATATGAGTCTCAATTACAATAAAGACCTGAGCAAGAAAGAAATACAAGCAGCTTGGGACTACGCACTGCTGAGTGGCGCAAAGCATGGGGTTAAAATGTACAGGGTATTCTATGACTTTATGAATGCTATTGGCAGTAACGCGGCTGACCTGTATGGCCTGAGCTACAAGAAATATTATGAGCCAGAGTTTCAAGATTTTTTTGATGGCCTTGAGCTTAATAGGTGTCGAGATAGGCAACGTGATGGCAGGTTAAGCTGTCAGTTTAAGATGAATGATGCTCTATCCTTTGTTGGCGCAAGGTGTTTGCCGTTGCAACTGGCATTGCTAGATAAGCGTGTCGATCTTGATGACATAGTATCCAATGTCAGACATTACAAGTGGGTAAGAAAGAACCACACTGGCAAAAAGAAAAAGAAACGCACCCACGATTCATACCGATACGTTAATCTCAAAAGCCTAACTTTTGCAAACCAATGGAGTACAGTGAAATGACTCAGGGTGATTACGTCAAGATCAGCTCGACCACTGAAGTTGATGCCAAGATGAAGCACCTAGAATCCAGGATTAGGGGGTGGAATTACCAGTCCCCCTTGACTGTGAGACTAGCACCCTTCAGTGACCCCACTAGCCTAAGTCAGGATGCCCTGTTTAACATATGGTGCAGAGAGATTGCCGACCAGATGAAGAAGAAAGCACCTGAAGCAGACGCTGAAGCATGGAAGCTGTGGCTCAAGCATAAATTCCTTGGTACATACGCTGTAAAGGTGGGCAGGGAGTCGATAGAGGGTCAGGTCTATGCTACCCCCAAGGGCAAGGCTAAGATGGCTACATTCATGCACAGCGTGCTTGTATATGCAGATGATAAATTGCGTGTTAGACTCAGCGTACCTAGAAACTCAGAGTACGTTAAGGTCAGGGAAAATGAGCAAGCTAAAGAATCCAAACAGAAAGCCAAGGAAGAAGGCCACCATACAGCAGGAAGTGGAGAAGGCAGCAGTGCTACTCCAAAAGCTCGTTCGTCTAAAGGCGAGCAACAGCTTGGGCTTCTGTGAGTGTGTAACCTGTGGTGTTATTAAGCACTACAAGGAGGCTCAAGGAGGCCACTTTTATGGCAGAAAAGAAGTGCTTAGATTCAAGCTATGGGAAGAAAATATCCACCCACAGTGTGCCGGATGCAACTGGAAGGGTATGAATACTACCAAGATTCGAGAGCGATACCGGATGTACATGGAAGATATGTACGGAGTCAGGCGAGTAAAGGCCATGAACAGATTGGCATTCAGAAAGCCGCCCAAGTTTAAGATGGATGAAGTGTTAGCGTTTAAGAAAGAACTGCGAGAGCAGATTAAAATCCAACTGAAGAGGCTAGGAGAATGATTGAAGATCAAACACCATTTATTCAGATAGTTTACGAAGAGATAGAAGAGTACGGGCTATACGACCACAAGATAAAGCTATTCAACCTGATGGAAGCAGCACTCAATGGAATGTGCGGCAAAGCTCGGAAGGAGATTGATGAATTGTGGTGGGAAGTCCAGGATTACAAAGAAAAGTTGGCTATACCACCAGATGAAAGCGAATTGGCATTGCACCACCCCACAATGTCTGTATAATAAAACGCATGGCAGGGTTTGTTACCGCTTTCACTGCCTATACATGTGGTATGTATGTAGTATGTTTTGTCTAGTAGTGTAGTACCCTTTGCCCCGCCTTGTTCTCCTGCTTGGCGGGGTTTTTTTGGTCTCGATTTCTAGGCTATGCGGCCATATACTATATTACACCCCATAAAACGCACGTTAAGGGTGATTTCAGCGCGTTTAGGTGTACTGGCAGGGTCAACGTACAGGGTCAAACGATAGGCACAAAAAAAGGGACTAAAAGCCCCCAAATTTTGCACTGGCAGGGTATCAGATCCGCCAGACTATCCACATTAAACCGGCCAAGATCGCATAGCTAACAGCGACCGCCAACATTACCCCAACAATTGAGGCCAATACGTTTTTAACCTTTTGCATTGTCTACGCCTCCCAGTCTATTAGTCCGTGGTCGTGTAGTATGCCTTCGACCATATCGAAATAACCGTTGAACCTATCCTGGCTATCATCGGAATAGTATTGCGTCCCATCAGCATCTGTAAGCAATTCAACTTCAAAGTAATCAGCTTCAAGCATAGTGCTTGCAAGGTCTAAGCAAATGGATATGCGGTCGTGATCATCTAGTGTTTTATTTTGCATTGTCTAAGCTCCTAGGTGGTTTAATTTGTCGCAGATCATAATATCCAAGCGCGACAATTGGTGGTCGGATAGTTGCCCAACTGCGTGGACGTTGGCGAATGCCTTACTAGCACGCTTTAATTCTGCGGCCGTTGTAGCGCGTTTAATACGGTCTACGGCTGATAGGTAATTAGTCATGGCTTATAGTCCTATTGATAAAAAAGTGAATGTTACAGTGTAGAATAAAGCGGCCCCAATAAAGGCACCCGCTATTGTTACAGTCCAACCAATCACGCTTGCTAGTATATCGTTGCGACGATCACGGCGGCGGTCTGCTAGTATCTGGTTGCGTAATGCGCTATTCACTTTAAAACCTCCTTTCAATAGTTGGACAAACTGCTTTTAATGCCGTGTAAATATGCGAATCGCTCATGTAAGGATACAGATTGTCAGATACCCAACGAGACAATCCGGCACCGTGTAACAGGTCGAAACAAAACCGCTTCTGTAAGTCTTGAACTTTTTCAGATCGCGGGAATTGTCCTGTTTCGTATTCCTCAATAAGTCGATCATATTTTAAAAGGATAGGCTCAATTTCTGTTTTTAAGTGTTGCAAGTGTTCGGCTTTAATTTTCATGGGGTTATCCTATACAGTTTAAAATTGCTGTTTCAAAATCATCTGACAATGTAACCGCTAGTGCTGACGTATTGCTGATACCACAGATGCCGTCAAAATCAGAATGTTCGGATCGCATAAAATCAGCCATCTCGTAAACTTCGCCGCTATCCTGACATATCAATTGATCGCCTTCCAAGTCACACGTTTTAGTCCAGTAAATCTTGTAATCGCTCATGTTATTCCCCTCTCATTTGAATTATGCGCTCAATATCGTTCTCTAAATTGTAGCTAGTTGCAACGAAACCACCGCCAAAGTGCTTTCCGCGATAAACTTTAAAGCCTAACTTATTAGCGCGCTTTTTTGCTAGTGCGTAACTATCAACACCGCATTCAACATCGCCTAAAAATGCTAGGTAGTGAGTAACATAGCGCGGGTGTCCGTTAACATCGTTTTTAACGCTATAAAAATCATCGTTGAATTGAGCGTGTAGGCTTGGGCTAATGTAGCATTTTGAGTTGAACATAATAATCACCTGTTGTTGTAGTTAAATAAGTTTAAAAAGTACCACTCCGCAGAATGGTACTGATAAAGCTACTTAGATTTTTGATCTTTCTAATTTTAGTTCCACTCTGATTTTAGTGCATATATCTTTAATCTCATCCGCTCGGCTTGGGTATAAATCGCACGCTAGTTTACGGATGGCGAAACCCTCACACATTTTGATCTCGGCTTCTTTTTCATCTTTTAGCGTATGAAATACAGATTTAACATTTTCTATGTTTTTATAGTGTTTGATAAAAGTTGGTAAAAAGTCATAATAATCCATTTTTTGTATTCCTATATATGTAGTAAGTAAAAATTGTGTTTTCGTTGTTGTTGGGTCGCATTATATAGAGGCATTGCAATCTGTAAAGTATGTTTTGTTTTTTTTGAGTTGAATGGTGCCAAATAAGAGTTGAATGGTATTAATTGATCATTTTTTGTACAATTAATAGACTTTGTTGGTTATTTTTTATACAATCGGATCAACGGGTTATAAATAGAGTGATGGGTGAAATGGGTTTTATCACTATATAGCACCGAGAATCTCACGAGATAGGATCATTGCGCCTAGCAAATGTATAAGCTGTGGATATAGTGTGGATAACTCCAGGTATTCTGTGGATAAAGGTGCGCATAAGCTGTGGAAAAAGGTGTGGATAAGCTGTGGATAAGAGAGGCACCCCCCCTCCCGAAATGGCGCTCCTGTGTAGTATATATGTCTCTCGCAAAAAAAAATTACTGAGAAATAAGATGATTAAAATAGTAACAGATGAAGAAGTACATGAGATGGATATTGAGTTGATTGAACTATTTGCAGTGTATCTATTCGACAAAGATGTAGTTGGTATGACTGATTTAATCTATGTTGTAGAAGATAGAATGGCTGTTAGTGGAGAAAATGACTACCTTGAAACTCAAAAATAAAACAACATTTACTTATGCAAAGGTAATATATGTCTAGGATAGGGATACCCAACAAGAATAAGAAGTTCTTACTGGCTCGCTTACAGGATATGTACGGTGAGTCATTCCACCCTATCTTGAAGATGGCAGAAGCTGCTAGTAAACTGGACTACATTGCTGAGGAAGAAGGTGATGTGACTGCCCTTAATGCTGCTGTAAACGCATGGAGTAAGGTTGCTGAGTACACTGAGCCTAAGCTAAAGGCCGTAGAGATACGAGCTGACGAGGGCGCTGTAGTGGCTATCCAACGTAAACGCTTTGATGGCACTGCTATTGAGGCAGAAGTCGTAGAAGTAGACCCAGTAGTAGAGGCAATCGTCAATGCTGCTGTAGATGATGATGAAGATGAGGATGAAGAGTAATGGCTAAAGGCAAAAGCATGGTTCACAAGTTGGACAAAGAGACACGCAAAGAGCACTTCCGTAACTACGATGCTAACGGTAACGGTGGTAAGGGTGACGGTAATCGCACATCAACCCCTGAGACTCGTGAGAAGTTCAAAAGTGGCTATGATGCAATCGACTGGAGCAAGAAATAGTGCCGACAATTGAATACTGCATGGGGCCGCAAGGACAAGTCCTACAAGATTACGCTGACTGTCGCTCTCAGAACTCCTTCATTATGGGGCCACTGGGTTCAGGCAAGACTGTCCAAACCATCCTCAAGCTATTCGACTTGATGACCGAACAAAAGCCAGTAATGACCCCTGGACATAAGAACTATGGTGTCCGACTGTCCCGCATCATTGCCTGCCGAAACACCTATTCCGAATTGTTCTCCACCACCATTAAAGACTGGCTGGAGATACACGAAGACCTTGGCCCATTCCGTCAGGGTAACAAAGAACCACCTACCCATTACATTAACTTCAGATTAGAAGATGGCACCTCAGTTAAGTCAGAGGTCATATTCATCGCTTTTGACCGCCCTGAGCACGTTAAGAAGGCTAGGGGTATCCAGTGTACATGGGTATGGCTAAACGAGACGAAAGAGCATTCTAAGGCCGTTCTCGATATGCTTGATCTACGTCATGGTCGCTATCCTTCCCCCAAGGAGGGAATCAAACCTACGCATCACGGTGTACTGGGTGACAGTAACGCCCCCGACGAAGACCACTGGTACTACAAGCTGGCAGAAATTGAGCGTCCTGAAGGCTGGGCATTCCATCGTCAACCCGGTGGTGTGTTCAAAGATGGGGAAACTTGGAAGGTAAACGATAAAGCTGAGAATTTGCCTAACCTCCCTGCTAACTATTACAAACGCGGACTATCAGGTAAAACACATGATTGGATTAAAGTTAATCTTGCTAATGAGTACGGCTTTGTCTCTAACGGTAAGCCGGTTCACCCAATGTATACGGATAGTGTTCACGCATCCCATATGGACTTCACACCGTGCAAGGACACTCCTATCATTCTGGGTTTTGACTTTGGTCGTACACCTGCTTGTGCCTTTCTTCAGCGTACTGCTATCGGGCGTTGGGTCTGCTTTGATGAAATGGTGCTTACTGATTCCGGTGCCGTAGACTTTGCGCCTACCCTAAAGCGCTATATTGAAGAGACTTATCCTAACTGCACCTTTAAGGGCTGGGGTGATCCCTCTGGTTCCAATAAGAATCAGTCCAACAGTGAGACTCCATTCCAAATTATGCGAGCCGCTGGCATACCCTGCAACCCAACAGACTCTAACGATCCTCTCAAGCGTAGAGCCGCTTTAGAAGTACCCATGAAAGAGATGTGCATGGATGGTAAGCCTCGCTTTATTGTCTTGCCCAAAGCCTCTATGATTCGTAAAGGTCTACAGGGTGGCTTCTGTTATCGTCGTGTGCAAACGTCAGGCGAACGCTACAGTGATCAGCCAGATAAGAATGAATACTCTCACCCAGTAGAGGCGCTAGAGTATGCCCTACAAGGTGAAGGTGAAGGTCGTTCTGCTCTCCGTAGAGATCAAGGCTTTGCTAAACCCCACACAGCCAAGGTGAACTTTAGTGTCTTCTAATGTGGATAATGCCTATATAGTGTTTAAGAGCAACACAGGTCGCTGGTATTCTCCAATATTACACAGCGATTTTGGGCATTGCCTTGTTGTCGAGCCATCGGAAAGTGGGTACGTTGTGTACGAAAAGCTGACTGATGGAGTTAGGGTGTATAATGTCAACCACATAAATGATATAATTGGGCCTACAGATATAACTGTGAGTTATATAAAAAAGGACAGCAAAAGAAGGTTGTTCATGCTCAACACTTGCGTTGGCCATGTTAAACAGTTTCTTGGTATAGATCATCCCTTTATATGGACTCCCTATCAACTATACAAGTACATGAAGAGGTAAGGCATGAGTTCCAGCAGACCAAAACCAACAGCAGAACAAAAAGCAATGGAAAGAGCGCAGCGAGAGCAGCTTGATAAAGAAACTGCATCTAGTGAGGCCAGATTAAAGGCTATGGCGCAAAAGAAAATAGGCAAAGCATCTTTGCTTGGAACGCCTATAGAGCAAGCTAAAGGGCCAGCGGGGCCAACGGTTACTGAAGGCTTTCAAGTAAATGAATCAGGTGTTGTTCGCAAAGCGCCAAAAAAGAAAAGTGTTTTGGGCAAAGTAGCAGCTTCGGGACTTGTAAAATAATGGAATTACCTAAAGAGCTTGGTTCACTGACGGACTTAAAGACTAGAGAAGCTGCTGCGTTTAAACGTGCTGCTATGTGGCACGATATACTTGACGATGCCTATGAATACTTTCTGCCAAACCGTAACTTGTTTGAGGACTACGCTCCAGGCCAGAAGAAGATGGATCGTATCTTTGACTCTACTGCACTTGAGGCAATCCAGCAGGGCGCTAGTAAGCTGCAAGAAAACATTGCTCCTATCTGGTCACGCTGGGCCACCTTTGAGCCATCTGACCTAGTTGTTAAGCAGCTTGAGGAAGGTGACTTTGATGTCAGCCTAGAAGAAATTGAAGGCAACTTGCAGAAGCAGGCAGAGATTATCTTTGATTACATTAACCGATCTAACTTTGCTACTCAGTTCTTTGAGCACGCCCTTGATCTCCTTGTCGGTACAGGCACACTCCGTATTGATGAAGACGAAAGTGACGAGATGCCCCTCATCTTTAACGCCATTCCGCAAAAGGGAATAGCATTTGAGGAAGGCCCACAGGGTAATATCGAAACGCACTGGCGACGATTTAAGGTAAAGGCTCGTAACCTAGAGCGTTACTGGAAAGGCTTTGAGCCATCAGAAGTAATGAAGGACGTAATTGAAAAGAAGCCAGACACTGATGTCGATGTGCGCGAGGGTGTTGTTTATATGCCCAAGACCAAGACTTACTATGGTTGCGTTTGGGTTGCTAAGGAAGATCGTATTAGCTGGATGCAGGACTTTGGCGAGTCTAGCCCTTGGGTTACAGGTCGCTATAGTAAGGTAGCTGGTGAGATTAGGGGTCGAGGCCCAGCACTACAGGCACTTCCTGATGTACGCTCACTCAACAAGGCCAAAGAGTTTGTACTCCAGAAGGCCGCTATTGACCTAGCAGGTATGTACACAGCAACCGATGATGGCGTAACTAACCCCTACAATTTGAATATAAGCCCAGGCATTGTTATTCCAGTTGGTTCTAACAACAGCAGCAACCCTTCTATTCAACGCCTAGATACAGGCTCTAACTTACAATTGGCACAGTTTGAAATCAATGAGCTACAGATGTCAATCAAGAAGGCCCTATTCAACGATCTTCGTGATCCTACTGGTGCTGTTCGATCCGCCACTGAGGTTGCCATCGAGTCGCGTGAACTTGCTAAACGCATCGGCTCTGCCTTCGGCAGATTACAGACCGAAGTATTGATCCCCATCATTAAGCGAGTAGCTGCTATACTTACACGCAGAGGTATTATTACACCTATCGAGCTAGATGGTCGTCAGGTCGCTATTAAGTTTATGTCACCATTGGCTAAGGCGCAGGACGGTGAAGACATCTTGAGTGTTCAGCAGGCTGTTCAGTTTGTACTTCAGAACGCTGGCCCAGATCAGGCCAAGATTGGCTTTAAGCTAGAAGACTTTGGCACATGGGTAGCTGGTAAAACTGGTATGCCTTCCGAGCTAGTTAGAAGTGATACAGAAAAGAAACAAGTTATTCAGGCTGGCGCTCAGGCTGCACAACAAGGCATGAATGTTGAAGGGCAACCGCCTACTGACCAAGGACAAACTGCTCTATGAGTTGGGATACAATCAATACTACGGCTGTCGATGCAGAAGGTGCAAAGGCAGCTAACGCCAAACAAAGACAAGCTGCTGCTGAATTGGCTCAGGCTTACAACGAATGCTTCGCAAGTGTTGGTGGCAAACGTGTACTTGAGGATATTACGCAGCGGTTTATCTTTAACAATGACACCCCCTTTAGTGCTTCTAATGTTGATTATGAAGCCGCCTACCATAACGGTGAGGCTGGAGTTGTTAAATTTATTATCAACCAAATGCAACAAGCTAAAATACTGTAAGGAATAATTATGAGTGAAGAACAGGCCGCACCAGAAGAAACAATAAGCGAAACCCTGTTGGATGCAAGTACACCCGAACTAGGTGAAGGTGAATACTTTTTATCTGATGGTATCAAGGGTACAGGTGACACACCCGAATGGTACAAAGGCGACAAGTATAAGTCTGTCGCTGAACAAGCCAAAGCCTATACTGAGCTAGAAAAGAAGTTCGGTGGTTTTACTGGCGCACCTAAAGATGGCTATGCTGGCCCAGAAGGAATTGAGTCTGACGATGCCCTACTGCAAGAGCTAACTGAGTTTGCTGAGAAAACAGGCATGAGCCAAGAAGCCTTTGGTGATGCTTGGGAATTGTTGTCAGCACAGGGTGAAGCAGTAGAACAAGTTACCCAAGAGCAAGAGATTGCACGACTAGGTGACAATGCTGGAGAGCGTATCAAGAATGTTGAAGGCTACCTGAAGAACAACTTAGATGCTTCTGACTATGATGTGGTTCGTGATCTGGTAACTGATGCCAAGTCTATTGAGTTGGTAGAGTATTTGGTTCGTGCTACTGCACCTACTAAGCTACCTATTGATGGTGGACAGCATCCTACTGGCATGACCTGGAGCGATATTGAAGCTCAGATGTTTATGAAGAACGAGAATGGGCAGCTCCTCCGTAGTGTTGATGCCTCTCACGAAGCCAAAATCCAGAAGATGATGCAGGAATTTGGTGGCGACAAGGCTCATACCCGCACGTTTGGTTGAGTTTATGGGGTGAAAGGTGTATAATCGGCACACTGGACACCCCTTTCTATTAAGGCCCAGTAAATTTAGGTTGAATGCTGACCAAGTTTACTCGGGTACTCAGCTAAAACCTTGAAAAACTTTTTATTATTTATTACTCTTTTTCGAGGAAATCATTATGAGTAAAGTATTATCATCCGTAGCGGTAACGGAGTTTGACAGTCTTGTTAAGCACGCATACCAAAACGCTGGCCTCCTTCGAGGCGCTGTAACTGTACGTAACAACGTAGTAGGTGACACCTACAAATTCCGTAACATGGGTAAGGGCCTAGCTAACCAGAAGTCTACTTCTGATCTAGTAACTCCTATGGACATCACTCACGACTTCGCTGTAGCAACTCTGTCTAACTGGAATGCTCCAGAGTACACAGATATGTTTGATGCAGCCACTGTAAACTTTGACGAGAAGCAAGAACTGGCAAGCACTATCGCAAGCTCTTTGGGTCGTCGATCTGATCAGTTGGTTATTGACGCAATGGCTACTCTTCCTGGTGGTCAGGCTTATGCTGACACTGTAACAGTATCTACTAACCTTAGCACTGCCGCAATTATTAAAGCTCAAGTTGCTTTGCGTAAGCAGGGTGTTCCTAACTCTAACCTGTATGCTGTTGTTGAAGCAGGTGGTTTAGGCGGTATGCTAAATGACGACAAGCTTAGTAACTTTGATTACAACAATGTTAAGGCATTGGTAACTGGCGAAGTTGATACTTTCGGTGGCTTTAAGTTTATCGTTATGGAAGATCGTGCCGAAGGTGGTTTGCCTGAAGCAGCTAACATCGTTGATTCATTCTTCTTCTCTCAGGACTCTGTTGGCCTTGCTGTTGGCATCGACATGAAGACTGATGTTGATTGGATTGCTGACCGTACTTCTTGGTTGTGTAACGGTATGCTGAAAGCTGGTGCTGTATCACGCGATGCTTCTGGTATCGTTAAAGTTCAATACGACAAAACTGCATAAGGAGAATTAATCATGGCTTTTGAAAGAAATGGTTTATCAAGAATTGGTGGTGCTGGTACTGGTGGCACTATGTGGATGTATAATGCTTCTGAAGCTCCTGACAATGCTGCTGGCCCAGTCCTGCAACTTGTTAGCTACTTTGATGAAGCAGCAGATGTTCTACAAAAGGGTGATCAGATCAATGTTACCCGCGAAGTAGGCACAGCTTACTTGCACATCACCTATGTTCGATCAATTAGTGCGGCAGGCGTTGTTACTACAGCGGCTGGAACAACCATCACTGATTAAGTAGTAAAACTGAATGGGGCTGCTTCGGTGGCCCCTTTCTTTACCAATAAAGGTTTTTTATGGCAAACAGTAAGCTATCGTTAATTAATAATGCTCTTATTCTTATTGGCGATGTGCCACTGACATCCCTGACTAGCGGTACTCGCGCTCAGGTTGTAGCCACTAGCCTGTATGACAATATCATTGAGAACGAACTCAGCAAGCATCGCTGGGGTTTTGCTCGTAGTATTGCACAGCTTAGTAAAGATTTAGCTGCTCCAGTAGGTGACGAGTGGCAAACTTCATATACGCTTCCTGCCGATATGCTGGTATTAATTAAACTTGATCCCAGTATCCCATACCAAATTATAAACAATAAAGTCTACTGCAATTATAGCGGTACACTTTTCTGTGATTACATCCGTAAGCCCTTCGAGGCCGATTGGCCTGCATACTTTGCCAAGATGATTGAGTATGCCTTGGCCATGGACTTTGCTCCATCTATTCGTGACAGTGCTTCTTCTATGGAAATACTAGCTAACCAATATCTAAACGCTAGTCGCATGGCTCGTTACACTGACTCACAGCAACACCCACAAGTAGCAATCCAGGATCGCCCATTTATTAACGTGAGGTTTTAATGGCTTTTAATTTTAATAACTTTAGCCGACATGGTGGTAGCACTACAGCTCCATCTTGGTGGACTTACCACACGAATGACGCATGGGATGACATTCTCCCTGATAACTATTTTGGAGAGGCGTTTGGGTCTTTGAACGTAAATGACTTTATTCTTGTAAGGTCTATTGCTAACACCTTTATGTTGCGTGTAACTGCTGTTGCTCAGGATACAGTTGCAATAGTAAGAGACACGATGACTGCTCCTAACATTGGTAGTGCAATCTTTACTGCCAGCGTTACCCAGACTGCTACCGACCCAGATACTGCCTATCAAGTTCCTTGGGATTTGGCTGTTGAGAATGGTTCAATTAAGCGTAATGTCTCAGATAACACCAAGATTGAGTTTACTGAGGCCGGTACTTATTTGGTTCAAGGCAACTTGCAGCTCAAGTCTTCTTCAGCATCCGCAAAGACGTTTTACTTTTTCCCAACTATCAATGGAGAGAGTAATTCAAAGTCGGTTCGATCAGGACTTAAAGATAATAATGTCTTAGGTACTCTTGGAGTATCTGCTGCTTTGGAATTAAATGCTGGTGATTACATTCAAGCAAACTGGGCAGTCAGTGATATTGCTGGTTGGCTAGATTCTTCTGCTGCAACTTCATTTGCTCCAAGCTCTTACGCTGCACAAATTTCTATTATAAGGGTCTAACATGCCTAAGTCGCAATTCCAACAAACCAGCTTTGCCAGTGGTGAGCTGTCACCATTACTACTAGGCCGTACCGATCTTGATCAATACTACAAGGGCGTACAACAAGGCGAAGGCGTAGTCATTGTGCCTCAAGGTGGGGTTAAGCGCAGACCTGGAACACAATTTATTGCCAGAATACTACAGGGGTTGACTCGTTATACTCCCCTACCAACCGTTGTTGCTAATGCCACAGACCCCAACAATATTAATGACGGCAATGATAATACCTACACTTTAACGCCTGATGGTTTGTCAGCTCCATTTACTATTGCCACCTATGATTTAGGTGCAAGTTTTTCTGCTCAAACATTTTTAGATGTTAGAAATTGTTCGTTATTTCAGAGCGGTGAATTACCACAAAAAACTGCAAACATTACTATTGAATGGTCTACTAATAATACTAATTGGACAGTTGCCGCTACATTTGAAATAGACAACCAAACCGAAAGAAATTTTAGATTATCTACGTCTACTTTAGTGAAAAGATACTGGCGATTGAGAACTGATCTTCCTGCTCCAAGTGGGTACAAGGTCAAAATTGCTGAGTTTGTATTTAACACTGAAATTGGCTCATCATCTCCTGTTGGCAATTACAAATTGTTTGGCTGGGAATATGCTTCCGACAAAAGTTATTTAACTGTATTAACTAATTTAAGTTTAAGAGTTTATAGAGTTCCTCATGCAGGAAGCACTGACACCGTATATGTTGGGGATGTACCTTTGCCTTATCTTAGTGCTGACATTCCTGAAGTAAAAGTATGTCAAACTGAAGGTGTGATGTTAATGTTTCACGAAGACTATCCGCCCCAGCGTATTGTATTTGATGGACTAGACACTGTTAATTCGTTTGCTGTAGATGCCATTCCTTTTGTAAATGTTCCACAGTTTGATTATAACGATAGCGTTAGCCCTGTTCCTGTTGCTGCTATTCAAACATTTCAATCAAGTGATCTTGCTACAGGCCAAAGATACAAAGTTACTGCTCAAGGTGTAACAAGCAAAGACATTACCCATGGCGGCAATGGTGACGGCGGTTCAGCAATTGGCCTTGCTCGAATGGCCACTAGCGCGTTTAATTTGCAAAAAAACTTGCAAGAAATGCCTGTGTTTGGGTTTACAGGAATAACTGTAACTCCTGTTGGTGGCAGCGACATTGATTTTATTATCAATATGGCAGACGAATCTGCTGGTGATTACGATTTATTTACAGCATTTGTAACTTCAGGAAATGTTGCTGATGTAATTCCAATGTCTATTACGCAAGATGGCTCCCCAAGAACAGAAGATGTATGGTCTGCAGCTAGAGGCTATCCTAAGCAAGGGGTATTCCATGAAGGCCGTTTATGGTTAGGTGGAAGCAAGTCTAAGCCGCAGAGTATATTTGCAAGTAGAGCTGGTAACTATTACGATTTCTTTGGTGAAGAAGGCGAGGATGATGAAGGTATCTTTGTCACGATTGATTCTCGTAGTTTAACTGACATTGTTGATATTAACCCTGATCGCGGCTTGCAAGTGTTTTGTAAGGGAGCAGAGTTTTTAGTTAAAGGTCAAACACCGTCTAACATTGAAGTTGTTTCGCAGACGCAGCATGGTTCATTTAACCTAGAAGCTCAGTCGTTTGATGGGGCTACATTGTTTGTAGATAAAAATGGTAATACGCTCCGACAGTTTTTGTTTAACTTTGGTGAAGATGCTTACACTTCTGCCGACCTATCTGTACTGTCTAGCCAGTTAATTAATCAACCTGTAGCTATGGCGACATTGCCAGGAACTACTACTGAAGACGCTAACTGGGTATTCTTAGTTAATGCTGATGGTGCAGGCGCAGTTCTTAACACAATGAGAAGCCAAGATATTAATGGTTTTTCTAGGTGGACACCGCACACAGGGGCGGCAGGCAATAATTTTACAAGAGACTGTAGAATTAAAACTTGCGCTACTGCTGGTGGATATATGTATCAGATTACCTCAAGAAACACTGGCGCACAAACAGGTTCTGTAGATATTGAGGTTTGGAACTTTGATCACTTGTTGGATTCTAGCGAAAAGATAACTATTACTAATTCTGGGTTTGTGCCATTAACTCAAGGCAGCAGGCTGTTTGGCTATTCTGTTCAGGTATTAGCTGACGGAGATGTTCTAGCTAAAAGAGAGGTTACAGAATCTGGCGGCGAATATGGGATTACTATTACTTCTGGGGAGATGAACGGATTTACCAGTAGAGTCTTAGAGGTTGGATTAACCTTTGATGTAAAGGTAAAGACTATGCCTTTGAATACTAATCCTGGCACTCGTGGTGGACAGAACATTATGAAGCGCAAGAAAATTACTAACATTAACTTGCGTGTGTATCAGAGTGCTGGCATCTACATTGACGGTAATGCTGTCCCTATTAGGCAGTTTGGCGATGCACAAGATACTCCACTGAACACCCCATTTACTCCTAGAACTGGTATCATAGAGGATAAAAACGGTGGTAATGGTTGGTCTACAGAAGTAGTCCCAGAGATTACAGTGCCAGACGGTACGCCATTCCATCTGCAAGCTATCCAATATGAGGTCGAGTCTTCGTGAATGATGTTGTAACGCAAGATAGTATTTACCAGTTACAAGAAATAATGAAGGATTTTCCAAAGGCAGATGTAGTTACAAGACACCATTTTTCTGACGGTATGTATGCTAGAGAGATGGTAATGCCTCCAGGAAGTATTGTTGTGGGAGCGCTGCATAAGACTAAACATTTGTTTACCGTTGTATCTGGTGAGTGTGAAGTATCTAGCGTTCACGAAAGAGAAAAGATTACAGCTCCGTACTTGGGGGAAACAATCCCAGGAACTAAACGTGTGATATATAGCGAGACAGGGTGTACTTGGATTGCTTTTTATCCTACGCACTTAACAGATATTGATGAACTAGAAGCGGCTATTATTAAGCCGGAGGGTATTTAAATGGTTTGGGTAATAGCAGCAACAGCCACAGAGCTTTTAATTGCGGCAGCAGCAGTTGGCACAACAGTTAGCGCTGTCGGAACAGTACAGGCAGGTAAGGCACAAGAGTCGGCCATGAAGGCTCAAGCAGAGCAAGAACGTATAGCCGCTGAAGGTCGTGAGTTAGAACGTCAACAGAAGCTCAATGCAGCCCTTGCAGCCAATGTTGTAGGTATGGGTGTGTCAGGTATTAAAGCCGAGGGAACTCCCTCTAGTATTGCATTAGAGAGCGCCAAGAATGTTGGTTTAAGCGAAGGCATGATGAAGCTGTCTGATAGGCTTGCTCAGGCTCAACTTCGTCGTCAGGGTGCTAATGCTCGCTCTGGTGCTAACATGGCTGCTGCTGGAACATTGTTACAAGGCGTTGGTAGTCTTGCTGCATATGGTGGCTCTCCGACTCCTACTACAGCAGGGACGAACTAATGGCTAAACAAGAACGAATTGGTTTTTACGGTAAGTTTACTCCTACTGCCATAGACACATCTGAATCTGACAAGATGCGAGCATTAGCTGGTTTAGGCCAAACTATAGCCGATACTAGCCTATCTATAGCAAAGCCTATGGTAACTGCTGAAAGAGTCAAGCAGGCAGAAATTGCTAGTGCTGAAACAGGTACTATTGACCCTGAAACTGGTGAGCTAAGAGGGCCAGCAGAAGAGGTTGCCGCATACAAAATTGGTGCAGCTCAGGCCAACGCTGTTGCTCGTAACACCTATGAATCTAACGTATCTGTAGAAATGAACAATATTGTGGACTCTGCTGCTGCTGAGTTTCCTGACGACATTAAGGGCTACCAGAATAAAGTCCAATCCCAGATGCAAGGTCTTCTTGGCGCTATGCCAGAAGAGTACAGGGGTCAGGCTCAGAACTTGTACGCTCGCCTAGACAATCCTACCTCTATCAAGATTGCTGATAACGAGAGAAAGAAGAACCTAGACATTTCTAATGCTGAAATTGGTCAAGCCGCTGACGTTGCTTCAAAGAACCTATCTAATGCAGTTTATTCTGGTGATGCAGATGGCACTAGAGATTTCTTTTCTGAATACGTTGTTTCTGTTGATAGACTTGTTGAGCAGGGTGCGATAACTCAAGAGAAAGGCAACCAGTTAATAGAAGCTCAAAATGAAAGAGTTAAGATTCAGGGCAAAGCTGGTGAGTTTGACAGAGCTATAAGAACCGAGGATTACACTCCAGAGCAACAAGCTGCCGCTGGTCGTCGCATTGTAGACGCATTGCGTGAAAACCCTGATTCTGATTTAAGTGCCGAGCAAAACCAAAAGCTACTGGCAACACTGGATACTCAGGTTACTGCTATGGAAACTGCTAATGCAAAAGCAGATGCCAAGTTGAGCAGGGAAGAGATGGTAGAATTGTCTACCCTAGATGTTCTTATTGATATTAATGAATTACCTCCTGAAGAGCTAGTCAGTAAAGTGTACGAGCTTTTTGATAAAGGCGTTATCAAGACCGCTGAGGGAATATCAAGTCGTATCAAAGCAATCAACAAAGTAAACACCACAGTAAGAAAGAAGAATGCTGGCATTGCAAGAGCTGCCAACAAAATCAAAGGTGTTGAACCTGTAGGTGATCAGCCAATCATTCCTGTTAGCGACAAGGACTATGATAACCTTTACGAGGTAGTTACTAGCACTCCAGAGTCCGAGGGTGGGCTACCTACCAACCCAGACCTAAGACGCGCACAGCAAGCTACATTTGTTCAGCGATCTGGTCATGTTCCAAAGCAGTTGAAGGATGAGATACAGGCCGGTCTTATTTCGCAAGACCCTGAAGAAGTTTCCAATGCTTACAGAACCATTACACAGATTCAAGAAATACCTGGTGTTGGTGAGACTGCTTTCTCAAAGAATGAAATTGTACTAGCAACCCACATGGATTCGTTTATTCGGTCTGGGATTCCCCCTGAAGACGCTCTTCAGATGGCTAGAAATATTGTTGGCACTGGCTCTGAGCAAATGAAGGCTCGGTCTGAGGCTAGGGCAACAGAGATCAAGGATGATGACGATACGTTTGGAGCGCCTGTTTACGCTACAGAAGTTACAAAGCAGTTTACTGGAATGTTTGAGAGTGAGTCAGACTTCCAGCAGTCAGGTGGGTTTGATGCTTTGGTTAGCAACTACGGCAAGCTAGTAGAAGGTTTTTATCGTGCAGGATCAACTATTGATCAGGCCAAAGATAATGCCGCTAGATCAGTACAGGCTAACTGGGGCCGTGGTGAGTTTGGTTTAATGAAGTATCCGCCAAAGCAGTATTATAAACTCCCTGTAACAGAAGACACTTCTTACATTAGAACTGAATTGCAAGAGCTGTTCGACCAGCAGGGTATGCAAGTAAACGCAGAGGACATATTTCTTGTGTCTGACGCTACTACCGCAAGACAGGCATCAACTGGACAGCCATCATATTCAATTATGATTAAGAATGAGTATGGCGCGTTAGAGGCCGTTAAGGTTGTGGGGCCAGATTTAAAAATGACAGATCGCTTTGTTCCTGACGCTGCAGAGTTTACTAGACGACAGAATAAAAACATTTTAGCCAATGCTGAGAAAGGAATGCAGCCTCTTGGAACACCTGAAGAAGTAAGAGAGAAGCGTAGTGAGCTTGATGTTAGTTTGGGGCTTGATACTCCTAGAGCGCAAGAAGATCGTGAGAGAATGCGTAAGACCCTGCAAAGTAGTACAAGTGCTGGGGCGCTTATAGCTAAGGGCGTAGAGTCGGTAGAAAGTATTCCATCGTTGATTACTCCTGAAAACATAAGGAAGGTGGTTCTTGCCACTGGTCTGCCAGTAACGCTTGAGAACATTGGTTTAGCTGCTTACGCTATAATGGACGGTATCGAAGAGGCTAGTGATGACTATGTTAAGTCGTTGAATAGAAAGCCTTTTGAAGTTACCGATGAAGTTATGGATGTTCAGGAATTTATTAAAGACCCAAGCGTAGGGGAATAAGTAATATGCCATTTGTGCCAATGCCAGAGACACAGTTAGTAGAAAGAGTAGCTTCTTACAGTCCACAGATCGGTGAGGAACTTGATGAGCCATCAGTAGGTGATATTGCTGGCGCATTGTTTCGCCAAGAAAACATTGTTGGTTCTTTCTTTACTGAGGTTGCAGGATTACCTGACGCCAAGGATGACCCCACCTTTGATGCTTACTCTATGTTTACTGAAGAAGAGAAGTCAGATGAAGGGTTTGTTACTACTGCCATATATGCTGACGATGATAGTGAGCTAGAGGCCGTTAGAAGCCAGTATGCTAGAGAACGCCAAGATCGGGAAACAATCGCTCAGGGTGGAGCCACATCGTTTGTTCTTGGGCTGCCTATTGCTATTGCTGACCCTATCTCACTCCTGACTATTGGGGGTGCAGTTGCTAACACCTATCGTGCAGGTAAAAGCATATTAAGTAGTGCCGCTGTTACAGGCTCTATCGTGGGGGTTGAGACTGCCATTCAGGAGGCCGCATTACACTCTACACAGCTTACAAGGACTTACGGTGAGTCAGCTATTAACATGAGCGCAGGAGTGCTGTTAGGCGGTGTTCTGGGCGTTGCTGCAAACAAGCTGGGCAACTACGGTATTGATGAGAAGGCTGTCCAAGAGCTTGCTGATGTGATGGATCCAGAGGGTAAGATTGCTAGAGGCGAGAACCCATCCCTTGATGCTTCTAATGTAGCGGCAGGTTATGACAGTGTCGGTGCGGCAAAGACAGTAGAAGGCACGTTTGAGGTAAAGGGTAAATTAGCTAAGGGCTTGGTTAAGGTTTTTGGCTTTGATCCCCTATCTCGCACTATGACCAGTGATGCCCTTGTTACTCGTAGAGTAGCCAATATGCTTGCAGAAAACCCTGTTGACGTTGATGGCGCTCCACTACAGTCGGTTGAGCAGCTATCCAAAATAAAGAGCGGTCGTCTTTACTCTTCTATCGACAATAACAATAAGCTCTACGCTGAGTACAAAAAACTTGGTGGAGTGGTAAAACAAGAAAGAACAGAAACTTCAACAAGAACATTTTACGATCCAAAGAAACCAGTGTTAAGTCGCAGAGAGTTTAATGAGGCTGTATCTAGGGCAGTTCGTACTGGCGATAGTGACATCCCCCAAGTAAAGGCATCCGCTGAATACTGGCGCAACGAGCTATACAATCCCCTTCGTGACGAGATGATTGAGCTTAATATGCTCCCTGATGACGTAGATGTATCAACCTCGGTAAACTACCTCAATAGGGTCTACAACAAGCAGAAACTACAGGCCAATATGCCATCGTTTATATCCAAGGTATCTAAGTGGTTAAACGACAAAGACCAAACTCTATATCAGAATGCCAAGGATGCTCAGACTAAACTTGATGAACTTGATGTAGAAGATGCTGCTGATGTAGCAGAGGGTGCCGCTGGGCCGACCCCTGTTGGGTCTACTGTTAGAGCTGGAGATAGAGGTAACACTGGCAAAGTTGTGTTTGCTGATGATAACAATGTTGTTGTGCAGTTTGTTAATAAGAAGCTGGGAACTACAGCAAGCAAGACGTTTACTCCAGATCAGGTTACTTCTGTATCTAAGGCAGCAAAGAAAGGTGGCAAGAAAGCAGCAGATGGAGACAGAAAAAAGCTACAGGCAATCATAGATAAAGCAGAGTTTAAGAAGGGCAAGGACTTTGAGCCAGAAGACTATGAGAACATTGCTCAACAGATTCACCAGCGCATTCTAGGCACTCCTGACGGACGCTTGCCATACGATTGGAAGATGGGAGAAGGCTTTAACTCAGGCAGTAAAGGATCAAGTTTAGCAGGTACTGCATTAAGAGGCCCATTAAAACAACGTAGGTTTGTTATTGAAGACGAGCTTATCGAAGAGTTCCTTGAGAATGACATCGTATCTTTGGGCGCGAGATACCTACAGCAGACTGGTGCTGACATTGAGCTTACTCGTAAGTTTGGCGATGTAACTCTTGAAAACGAAATAAAGCAGATACAAGACTACTACAGTGAGGCAATGAAGAAGGCTTCAGGTAAAGAGGCTGTTAAGCTGGGCAATAAGATGGACGCTGACATTCGTGACATTGCTGGTATGCGTGATCGCATCAGGGGTGTGTACGGATTCCAAGAGGACAATGTATGGACTCGTATTGGCAGATCATCTCGTGACCTTAACTACCTCCGCTTGTTGGGTGGTGTAACTGTATCGAGCTTACCAGATGCTGCGCGTATCGTTATGGCTGAGGGCTTTACCAAGACATTCTCCAAGGGATTGGGCGCACTTGCAACCAACACTAAGCAGTTCAAGTTGGCAGCAGCAGAAGCAAAGCGTTACGGCATCGGTACAGACGTTCTCATGTCAGGTAAGGCAGAAGTAATAGCTGACGTAGGGGATTACACTCAGGGCGGCACAATGGTCGAGAGAGGGCTTAGATCGGCTGCTAATAAGTTTGGTCGCATCAACTTCTTGGACTACTGGACTTCAGGCATGAAGCAGTTACACGCTGTTACCATGCAGACCTCTATCTTTGATGGGCTATCTAAGGGCAAGTTTGACAAGCGATTGACTAGACTTGGCATTGATAAGCAGTCAGCAATGGACATGATGGCTCAAGTGAGGAAGCATGGCAAGAATGAAGATGGTGTGTGGATCACTAACGCTAAGAACTGGGATCGCCCAGACTTGGAGCGTATGTGGGGTGCAGCTATGCGTAAGGAGTCTGACCGAGTAATCATCATGCCTGGTCAGGAGAAGCCCCTCTTCATGTCTAGCGAGCTAGGTAAAAGCATTGGTCAGTTTAGATCATTTATACTGTCTGCTACACAGCGAGTACTTGTTGCTGGCGTACAGGGCCAAGATCATAACGCTATTGGCGGTGCCATTTCCCTAGTAGGTATGGGTATGTTTTCGTACTACCTCAAGTCAAACATTGCAGGTAGAGAGACAAGTGATGACCCTGCGGCATGGGTAGTTGAGGGTATTGACAGGTCAGGTGCCGTTGGCGTTATTGGTGAGATCAACAATACTATTGAGAAGATTTCTAGTAACTCTGTTGGACTGCGACCCCTGCTTGGCATTAGCGCCCCAGCATCTAGGTTTGTGTCTCGCAGTGTATCAGAATCAATATTAGGGCCAACATTCGGTAGCCTGCTAAGTACCACTGTGGCAGCTAGTAATGCTCTTACAAGCAGCGAGCCGATGACTGATGCAGACGTTAGGGCTTTACGAAGACTTCTGATTTTTCAGAACCTATCAATCGTTCGCGGAATCGAAAGATTAGCAGAGTAGCTGTATAAATTTTAACCAATTTTTGATATAATCAACCCAATTCAAACAGGAAATTATTATGACAACAGTAGCAAATCCATTTGAGGGCATAGGCCCAAACCTTTCAGGCGCAGTAGTAGATATGTTGCCTATTGTTCCACACGATACCAATCT
>Ga0209119_1001301_pt1 | contig 24723 bp, 18 predicted proteins | sample COG_03_FD_184747 | JGI IMG/M metagenome (GOLD analysis project Ga0209119, IMG submission 184747) | Pelagic Microbial community sample from North Sea - COGITO 998_met_03 (SPAdes) (version 2) | ecosystem: Environmental > Aquatic > Marine > Neritic zone/Coastal water | place: Helgoland, sampling...
CTCTAAATGGCAGTGGGCCTGCTCTGAATGAGAACCTACCCACCGTCATCCTGAGAGAGCGCAGCGAACCGAAGGACCTCCTCCAGCTTACAGCCTTACCCAATTCCCTTAACCAACCCCATCCAACATCCGCCCAATCTGGGCAGCAGTAAAAGGCCAGCCCTTCTCATCACCATTGGGCAGTGCGACAACCGGAATACGAATCCCGTACTTTTCTTTCAAGCGTTCATCATCCTGAATATTCACCTCAACCAACTCCCAACCCTTTTCCGTTAATACCGGATAGAGAATAGCCTTGGCCTGTTCACAGAGATGGCAGTTGGGGCCGCTGTAAATGGTTAGCTGATCAACCAAAACTGCTGCGCCTGGTAATCTTCCAAACATTGTGAATACGTGGGTTTCTCTCAAAATCTATATCCAATGTCTGCGGGGTAATATTCTCACAATCAAACTGACGCAAGGTCAGCTCATCCATCTTAAATTTGCGAAAGTTATTGGAGAAAATCAGTACACCGTCGTCAGCGAGTTTGGCCATGGAGTTACGAATCAGATCGCCGTGATCGCGCTGCACATCCAAGACCACGTCCATCTTTTTCGAGTTGGAGAATGTCGGCGGGTCGAGGAAAATCACATCGTACTTCTCACTATCGGTCTCCAGCCATTTCAGACAGTCGGCGCGCAGCAGATGATGACTTTTGGCGCTGAGTTTATTCAGGTCAAAGTTACGCTGCGCCCAATCCAAATAGGTATTGGACATATCAATGCTAAGGGTACTTTTAGCACCGCCAAGCGCTGCCTGTACAGAGACTGCCGCTGTATAACAGAACAGATTTAACAGGCTTTTGCCCTTCGCCAACTCGGCAACCATACGCCGCACCGGGCGGTGATCGAGAAACAAGCCGGTATCCAGATAGTCTGACAGGTTAACTTCAAACTCTGCCTGACCCTCATAGACAATCATGGTATCGCTGGGGCCTTCGTTAAATCGCTGGTACTGGTTATCGCCTTTTTGACGACGGCGCTCTTTATAGTGAATTTGGCCTTCGACTTCACTGGCAAATTCTTTAACCGCCTGCTTCACTTCGGCAAAACGCTCGCGGGCAACGCGGTCATCGATAGTTCCCGGTGGCGCGTATTCCTGAACATGCACCGAGTCTTCATAGATATCGATAGCGACTGAATACTCGGGAATATCGGCATCGTATAGGCGGTAACAGCTGGTCTCGGTTTTGTTTAACCATTTATTCAGCTTGCGCTGATTTTTAATTAACCGATTGAGCACCATCTTGGCGCCTTCGGTCAATACCTGGGCGGGTGCCGGTGTATTGAGTCGCTCTTCGATCTTTGCCGATCGCGAGGTCATATCTTCAAACACCAACAGCTTGCAGGGAATTGTGCCGTTAAATAATTTGTACTGCTTAGTTGGCGTCAAATCAGTCTCGCGACCCAACTCAACATTGCCGGTAAAGATGCCGGCCTTCCAACCCTGAAAATTCTTTTGCAGTACCGCGCCGAGCTTTTGGTAGATCGGAATCAAACCATCAACATCACCGAGACGTTCACCGTAAGGAGGGTTAGTAATTAGCAGACCATAATCTGCGGTCGCCTTACCAAACTGATCGACTGGTTTATGCGCGAGACGGATATGTTCATCCAGCCCGGCTTTTTCAATATTTAATGTGGCAAATTCAAGCACCCGCGGATTGGAGTCATAGCCACGAAAATCTAATTCAAGCGCTTCAAGTCCGGCGATTTTACGCTGTTCTGCTTCTTCGAAAACTGTCTGCCAAAGTTCCTGATCATGTTGTTTCCAGTCGCTAAAGCCATAGCGCTCACGGAGCAGACCCGGAGCAATATCTGCCGCCATCATCGCCCCTTCAATAATCAACGTGGCACTACCACACATTGGGTCAAGCAGTGCCGCGCCATTCTTCATCATCTCTCGCCAACCGGCACGCAACAACAGTGCCGCAGCGAGATTCTCTTTAATCGGCGCACTGCCCTGTCCAGTTCTGTAACCACGACGGTGCAAGCTCTCACCGGATATATCCAGAGAGACTGCCACCTGCCCTTTATGCTGACGAACCTGAATGCGAATATCTGGATTCTTGGTATCTACATTGGGGCGCTCGCCCTCTTCACGACGAATACGGTCAACAATGGCATCTTTAACTCGCTGGGAGCCATACATAGTATTGTCGACCAGCTTAGAGGTACCAATAAAGTCAATGGCAATGGTTTGCTCTGCGGAAAAATGCGCTTCCCAGGGAATATCCAGACATTCTTGATAGAGTTGATCGGTCTCTTTGAGCATAAATTGGTGCAGCGGCATTAAGATTCGATTGGCGAGACGCGACCAGAGACAGGCGCGATAAGCCAATTCTCGAGTGCCTTGAAAATGTACTGCAGCGACAGTTTCTTTGGTGCTCTCGGCGCCCAACGCCTCTAACTCTTGGGCGAGCAGTTGCTCAAGCCCTTTAGGACAGGTGGCTAACCAGGCTTGATCCAGTGAATCTGAAGACACAAATATGACCCTTTTATTACTTTGAGGATTAAAACGCGCGCTGTATAGACTAACAAAATCTTCGACAGGGCCAGCAGAATTTGGTCAACTGTACCTAGCGCACAAAAAGGCGCTCATTCTATCGCTCTTTACACAATTTTGTTTGATAAAAACTGCTCTCAGCATGTTTTTCAAGCTGAGTGTCAGTTTCCTACATTAACAGTTAGGAGATATAAGTGAAAAAACACAAAAGAGATCAAGAACACCGTTCGTTTGTAAGAGGCTACCAGGCAGCAACTCAAGGACGCTCTCTCGCAGTAATTCCCTATCAAGAAAACACTACAATGGCCTACCACTGGGCACGAGGTTGGCGCGAGGGGCGCGAAGATTATTGGAACGGATTTAATCAGGCCAGCTTTCAACAGAAAGCGGCTAGCTTATAACGACTTTAAGCTAAAAGAAGCTACTCCCCACTGGGCATAAGCCCATACAAAAATGACAAAATTAAGCGGGATAAGTCCCGCTTCCGGCTCACCAAATAGTGAAGTTTGTGATGGGCCAACACCAAGGCCGCAACTCATGCGAAGTTGCGGCCTTTTTTATATACATAAAAATAGCTGACTGAGTTCTCTCACCCCTTCGCTCTGCCGAGATGAGAGAACCATGCTATTTCAGCCTAAGGGAGAAGTCTTTAGGGTAAATAAATCGAACAGTTTAGGATCTCGATGCATCCACCGATGATTGCACCAGATCCAAAAGTTCTCGAAGCGCCACAGAAACCATCGTAAAATCTGGTGCCGCACCACGCCGCAACTCCGCGATCATAAGCTTCCAACGAGCAATCAATGGCGACTGCTGAGACTGCCATGCCTCAAACAACTGCTCAATATCTTTACACTCATGGCCTTCGAACAAGCAGGCGGTCAATTGCCGGCGCTGACTCTCAAGATCATCCACATAGGACTCGCGAGCTAAATCCTGCCAGCGGCTTTGCGGCTGCAAACCAACAATCTGTGCCATAAACCAATCCAGAGAGAGATGTTCAGCAAGCTTAAAGGCCAATTTTGCAACCAGTTCCGCAGGTCTCTGCAAGCGCAGCGCCATATCCACCATACCAACAGTCATAAACATACTGTCAGCGGCAGCAAGGGTTGAGCCCATCCGATCGTCCACACCTAGATCAAGCAGCTGTGCTTTTTCGTCAGTCCAAATCTTTATCCACTCGCCCTCATGAAGCTCTGGTAGCTGCCTCAGTACATTTTCCATTGGCTTAGCCATAGATTGAATAACCTCATCACAATAAAGATTTAGGCGGCGGTTGCGCAGAAACCACCGGCTTGATCGACGCACCAAGCGCATTAGAATATGCAGAAGATCCAACTGCACATTGGCAGATAAACTATCCTGACTATCCTCAATCTGCTGCCAGAGGTCATCAATGCCGAAAATATGCATGCTGATCACAAAGGCGCGGATAATATCCGCCGCACTGGAACCTGTTGATTCCATCTGGCGAAAGAAAAAAGTAAAGCCAACACGGTCAACCATATCATTGGCCAGCTGGGTGGCTGCAATTTCCAAACGCAACTGATGCTCCTCAATATCGGAAGCGAAGCGCTCAACCAGCTGATGTGGAAATGCCCGGCTAACAGACTCAGCTAGCACGGAATCATCAAGTAGATTGGCCTCTAACAAAGTCTCTTTGAGCATTACCTTTGAGTAACAGACCAGCACTGACAATTCTGGTCGAGTCCAGACTGGCTGACCGCGGCCCAAACGATCATTGATCTGCTCATCGCTGGGTAAAAACTCCAGCTCTCTATCAAGTTTTCCACTATATTCCAGCCAGCCCATAAAGCGCTGGTACTCGGCATATTGCTGGTCACTGCGGTGCATTGCCAGACTGATTGCTTGAGTTTGACGAACATTATTGTGCAACACCAACTCAGCTACCGAGTCAGTCATCGAGGCCAAAAATCGATTGCGATCCTCTGCCGTCAAGGCGCCTTCAGTGACTTTTTTATTGAGCAAAATTTTGATATTGACTTCGTGGTCCGAACAGTCGACACCAGCGGCATTATCAATAAAGTCGGTATTGCAGATACCTCCTCGCAGGCAGTACTCAATTCGCCCATGCTGGGTCATTCCCAAATTGCCGCCCTCACCAAAAACTTTGCAGCGCAGATCGCGACCATTGACTCGCAATGCATCGTTAGCGCGATCACCGACTTCAGTATTATTCTCTGAGGCCGCTTTAACATAGGTGCCAATACCACCATTCCAAATCAGATCTACCGAAGATTTGAGAACTGCTGCAATTAACTCTGTAGGTGTAACCTCAGATTGCTCAATCTCAAAGCGGGCCATAATCTCCGGGGTTAATTTTAGGGACTTGGCGGACCGGGAATACACCGCACCACCTTGGGAGATTAATGATTTATCAAAGTCATCCCAAGTCGTACGCGGTGTTTCAAACAGCCGCTTGCGCTCAACAAAGGTGGTTGCAGGGTCTGGATTTGGATCGACGAATATATGTAAGTGGTTAAATGCCGAGACCAGCTGAATATGTTCCGAGAGTAACATCCCATTGCCAAAGACATCGCCACCCATATCGCCAACGCCTACCACCGTGAAATCCTGCTTCTGAATATCCATACCGATTTCACGGAAATGGCGTTGCACAGCTACCCATGCGCCACGAGCAGTAATGCCCATCGCTTTGTGGTCATAACCATTGCCGCCGCCAGAGGCAAAGGCATCACCGAGCCAGAAGTTATTGGCTTCAGATATCTCATTGGCAATATCCGAAAACGTTGCCGTACCCTTATCCGCAGCCACAACCAAATAAGGATCATCACCATCGCGGCGAACAATATCATCAGGAGCGATAACATCGCCCTCGATCAGGTTGTCGCTAATATCCAATAGCGCCTGAATATAGAGCATATAGCTGGAAATGCCCTCTTGCAGCCAAGCCTCACGGCCCGCGGCCATGCTCGCCTGTTTGGCGACAAAACCACCTTTGGCACCGGTGGGCACAATCACTGCGTTTTTAACTTGCTGCGCCTTGACCAAGCCCAGCACCTCGGTGCGGTAGTCCTCGAGACGGTCGGACCAGCGCAAGCCACCACGGGCCACTTTGCCGCCGCGCAGATGCACACCCTCCACTCTTGGCGAGTAGACAAATATTTCATAATCCGGACGAGGTTTCGGTGCTAGAGAAATCCTCCCAGTCTCTAGCTTTACAGATATATAGGGCTTGGAACTGCCATCCTCAAAGGTCTGAAAAAAGTTGGTTCTCAAGGTTGCCTCAACCACGTCGAGATAACCGCGCAGAACAATATCTTCACTGATATTTTCCACCTGATCCACAGCCTGCAAAATTTTCTTAGCCAGCCCCTCAGAGCGATCACTGCGGCTGTTTTCGCTGGCGTAGCGAGGGTCAAAATAGCTCTTAAATAGCGCCACCAAATTACGTGTAATATCCAGATGACGAGCCAGAGTATCGGCAATAAACTCCTGACTGTAAGCTATACCCAACTGTTTTAGATAGCGGGCATAGAGCCGCAACATGGCCACCGCGCGCCAATCGAGCCGCGCGCCAATCACCAGCCGGTTAAAGCTATCGTTTTCCGCTTCGCCCTGCCACACCACGCGCAGTGCATCCTTAAAGCTACCCTGCACCGCCGAGACATCAACATCGACATCCAGAGAAAATGACAGCCGGAAATCCTGTAACCAGATTTGATGACCAGTCTCAGGTTGAATCTGGTAGGGATGCTCGACCATAACCCTAAAGCCGAGATTCTCGAGCATCGGTATCATGTCCGAGAGTTCCAGCGGGGAATCCCAGTGGAACAGTTTCAACTGCAAGAAATTATTTTCCTCGCCGTCGAGATTATTAAAGGCGATACCAAGCTCGCCGGCATTTTCCAACTCGTCGATTAACAGCACATCGGCGATAGCTTGCAATGGCGTATACAGCTCTCTGTAGGCAGCCGGAAAGGCGCGCTGAAACTGGCGCCCTAGAGCACGACCATCGCGCTCGCCCCAATAGATCTCCGCCTCCTCGACAAAGCCATCACTCCAATCTCTGGTGATATGAGCAACCAGGGATTCAAGCTGCTCGCACTCAACCTGCAGGTACTTATTACTGCGCAGTTGGTAGACCAGATAGATGCGCACCAATACTGACTCGGGTAAAAAATGGGTGGCAAACTCGCTCTCTTCAGCGTCCAACTCGACAGCAATCGCCTGCTGGATCTTGATTCGCGCTGCGGTGTTAAAGGCCTCTCGCGGCAGATAGACGATACAGCTGACAAATTTATCGAAGGGGTCGGCATGCATAAAGGCTTTAATAACTCGGCGCTCTTGAATCTGCCAGATACCAATCGCAGTATCAGCCAGCTCTTCACGGCTGAGGTGAAATAGCTCATCACGGGGATGGAAATCCAGAATCGTCTGCAGAGTTTTACCGTCATGGCTATTTTTCTCGAAGCCACAGTTTTCGATAACCCAGTTAACCTTCTCGCGCAGAATAGGAATACGCCGTGGGCTGTAGGAATAAAACTGCGAGGTGTAGAGACCGAGAAAGCGCACCTCGCCAATTGGCTGTTGCTTATCATCAAACCGCTTGACCACCAGATAGTCGGAGTAGACATCGCGGTGTACCCGTGAGCGCCGCGAGGATTTAGTAAAGGTTAAAATCTCGTCGCCCTGATAGAGGGCAACCACCCCGGGACTTAATTTTTGAATTGCTTCCTCGCGAGTATCGCCACCGTACTTGTGTAACAGCCCGAGACGACTCTCGGTCTGCTCACGCAAATAGAGCTCACTACTGCCCTCGATCAATTCGAATTCGGCACAGCCGAGAAACGTAAAGTAGCCATTGTAAATCCAGCGCAGAAACTCCAGTGACTCAGCAACCTCAGGGACATGAGCGGTTGTGGTAGTGAGTTCCTCAATCAGTTCACCCACTCGAATACGCATCGGATCAAAGTCATCGACAACGGTCTGCACATCGTCGAGCACCGCGAGCAGGTCGCGCTGTAGCTCCACCAGTTCGCTGTCACGATGGATATCCACTTCTATATTAATAAAGGCTTCGCGCTGAGCACCGTCGATATAAGACTTGTGACAGGCTTTTAGCTGACCACTGCCATCGCGGACTACCCAAGCGGGATTACTCTGCAAGGTAAAGATATTTAAACAGCGGCGATTGAGCGCCATGCGTAGTGAATCAACCAAAAAGGGCATATCCAGCTGATTGATATAAATTATCGTATGGGAGCTGCTGCAACCATCAACTTCTGGCTGAGGATTAAAGGCTTTAACACGGGCCGAGCTGATTGGGGCTTCCCCAGTGATATTTACCCTGGACTTTTCAGCGAATTTAAACAGTCCATAGATATTAAAAAATATCTCTTCTGAGGGACGAGCCAGATAGTCTGCATCCGGGTAAAAATGCATGGTATTGATAACAAAATCGAGAAAATCAGCTGACCGTTGAGAACTGAGATTGATCGAAGAAACCGATTTCAATATGGCTACTAGCTCTTCTCTGCCAATATTTTTTTTCAAATCCATGATCAAGTTTTGCAACCTTTTGAAAAATTTCCAGTCTGTATTAGCGAGCTAAAAAAGCAAATTAACTTTGCATAATAGCGGCGCTGACATAGTGAATACTATAGTCTACAAAATCAGGTTTGTGTGTTAATAGTTGAGGCACTAGAATGTCTCGAAATATTGCGCCAAACGGGCCTTTACCAGAGGTAACAGGGGAATCTTTTGCACCAGAAAATATATCTACTTAAAGATTGGCTAAACGAGCAAATCGTCGGCCAAAACCATCTAGTCGAACGTTTAATTATTGCACTCTTAGCTGACGGCCACCTGCTTGTCGAAGGTGCACCGGGACTTGCCAAGACTAAGGCGATCAAAACTCTCTCCGAGGGTATTGAAGGCGATTTTCAGCGGGTGCAATTTACCCCGGACCTTCTTCCCGCCGATATTACCGGCAGTGAAATCTATCGCCCACAGCAGGGAACCTTTGAGTTTCAAGCTGGCCCCCTATTCCACAACCTAGTGCTCGCCGATGAGATCAACCGTGCACCAGCCAAGGTGCAATCTGCCCTGCTCGAAGCGATGGCCGAACGTCAGGTCTCGGTCGGTGGCACCACCTACCAGCTGCCGGAACTGTTTTTGGTGATGGCAACTCAGAACCCGATTGAGCAGGAAGGCACCTATCCTCTGCCAGAAGCGCAGATGGATCGATTTTTAATGCATATTATGGTCGACTACCCAGCACCGGAAACCGAGCACCTGATTCTTCAGCTGTCGCGAAGAGAGGCCATGAAAGAACAGGCACAGGGCATAGAACTGCTGACTCAGGAAACCTTATTTGCAGCCCGCAAAGAAGCACTGGCCGTGCATATGGCCGAGCCGGTTGAAGAGTATTTAGTCCAGCTAATTCTCGCCACTCGCGACAGTCAAAGCTACGGTGGCGATCTGGCTAACTGGCTCGATTACGGGGCCAGCCCGCGAGCGACTATTGCACTGGATCGCTGTAGCCGGGCAATGGCCTGGCTGCAGGGACGTGATTTTGTCACTCCTGATGATATTCGCGCCGTGGCCCACGATGTCTTGCGCCACCGCCTAATCCTTAGCTTCGATGCCGAGGCCAGTGGTGTCACCGCCAATCAGGTGATCGATACATTACTGGAAACTGTCGCCTCAGCCTGATGACCCAGAACGAAAATAACCACCACCACCCCGCCATCGCCAATCTTAGCGAGATGGTCAAACTGCGCTACGCGGCCCGCGAGTTGAGTAGCTTCCCGCGTGTTCAGGCGCGGCAGATGATGGCTGGCGGTCACCGCTCGCGCTTTCGCGGTCGCGGCATGGACTTCGACGAAGTGCGTATCTATCAGCCTGGCGACGATGTGCGCAGTATCGACTGGCGAGTGACCGCCAAAACTCAAACTCCCCACACCAAAATATTTCGTGAAGAGCGGGAGCGGCCTGTACTGGTGGTTAGCGATCTGCGCAGTTCGATGTTTTTTGGCAGTCAGCGACTCAAGTCTGTGGTTGCCTGTGAAATATCAGCAGCACTGGCATGGGCCGGTCTCAATGCCAATGATCGCGTTGGCGGTCTGGTGTTTGGTGCGCAAAAACAGGCTGAGGTAAAATCTCGCCGCAGCCACCATGCGGTATTGCAGTTTATCCATGAATTGCAGGACTTTAGTCAGCAGTTGCTGGAACCAAACACAGACCAACTCAGCCTCGCCCATATACTCGAAGAAGCGCGACGCTTTTCACTTCCCGGCACCACTATATTCATCGTCAGTGACTTCCATGACTTTGATCAGGACTGTGAGCGACACCTCTTTGAACTGGCCCGCCACGGCAATCTAAACTTTTGCCATGTATTCGACAGTCTCGAAACCGAGCTACCTGCACCGGCGCTCTATGCGGTTAGTGACGGCGAGCAACAAACACTGCTCGACACCAGCAACAAACACCTTCGCAAAGAATTTGCCAATGCTTTTGAAGAGCGCAATCAGCGATTAAAGAAGTTCAGTCAACAGCTCTCCGCCGGATTACTCCCTTTTAACACCGCCGATTCGGTTATGTCAGTACTCGCCCAAGCCTATGGCAAAAGACGTAAAGGACGGCGCAGCTAATGGCCAATACTTCCACTGCCGCCCCGGCAAACCCACTCGACCAGCTCCGTGATATTCATCTACCGGAAGCGATAAGTTGGTGGCCGCTGGCACCTGGCTGGTGGATACTAATTATTGGTGGCTGTTTATTATCAGCCTGGTTAATCAGATTCTTTTATCGACGCTACAGCGTCAGACTCTATCGTCGGCAAGCACTGGAAAAACTTCATCAATTAACATTAGCGGGAAGCTCACAGCAGCAACTTCGCGCGCTATTTGAACTGCTAAAACAGACCGCCAATAGCGCCTACCCCAAACACCAACCGGGCAGCCAAAGTATTGAGCAGTTTATTGGCTTTCTGCAATTCACCTGTGACAGCGCAGTTTTTGATAGCTTAAAGCTCGATATCAATCAGGCGCTATATAGTAGCTCTAGTCAAAATAACCAAGACAATGACGAGCTTTTTAAAGATGCAAAAACCTGGATAAAACAACATCCGACGGAATACAAATTGGAGCTCGACAAGCCATGCTAGAACTACTCTGGCCCTGGGCTCTAACAATCGCACCATTACCACTGCTATACCGATGGTTGCGCAAACCAGCTGATATCCAACTGCGCGCCCTGCGTGCACCGTTGTTGGCCAATGCCGCTGGAGAAGCCAGTTCGGCAGCCACCAACAGTTGGCGAAAATCATTGCTGCTATTAGCCCTTTGGCTTATCTGGTTATGCACCCTGCTCGCTCTTTCTAGACCAATCTGGATTGGTGAACCTGTTGCCCTGCCAACCAATGGTCGAGACATTCTCTTAGCCGTAGATATTTCCGGCAGTATGGAACGGGAAGATATGCGCCTCAATGGCCAGACCGTCAATCGACTTGTCGCCGTTAAAGCAGTGGTCGGCGACTTTGTGATTGAACGTCAGGGCGATCGTCTCGGGCTGATCTTATTTGGCGAAAAAGCCTATCTGCAAACACCGCTGACCTTTGATCGCAAAACCATGCAGACCCTGCTCTATGAAGCGCAACTGGGTTTTGCCGGTAATGGCACCGCCATCGGCGATGCCATTGGCCTGTCAGTAAAACGTCTTCAAGAGAGGCCGGAAAATCATCGCGTGGTTATTCTGCTTACCGACGGAGCTAACAATGCCGGCGAGCTAGATCCTCTAAAGGCCGCTGAACTGGCCAGCCGTGCCAAGGTAAAAATATACACCATAGGCATAGGCGCAGAGGCGATGGAAACCCGCAGTCTATTTGGCAGTCGCGTGACCAACCCCTCTGCCGACCTCGATGAAAAAACCCTAAGGGGTATTGCCGATGCCACTGGCGGCCAATTCTTTCGCGCTCGCAACCCACAGGAATTGGCAGAAATTTACACAGAACTCAATCGTCTAGAACCCATAGAGCAGGATGCAGAAACCATTCGTCCTATAGTCGCGCTCTATCACTGGCCACTTTCACTGGCCTTTGCCCTTAGCTTATTGATTGCACTGTTTAATAGTCTTATCAGGAGGTCACATGCTTGAGTTTCTAAGCACTGACTTCAGCCAGTTTCACTTTTTGCGCCCACTGGCACTGCTCGGCCTGATTCCCGCACTTTTATTAGTCGCTCTTGCCCAGTGGCGTAAACGCAGTGCCGGCAATTGGGAATCGGTGATCAATCCCGAATTACTGCCCTTCCTGATGCAGGGCGATGATGTGAAAAAACAATCTGGAATCTACTGGGTTCTTGTTGCCTGGATAATTGCCTGCCTGTCGTTGGCTGGGCCCACCTGGCAACAGCTGCCTCAACCGGTACATAAAAAAGATGCCGCACTGATACTAATAATGGATCTCTCGCCGTCGATGCTGGCAGAAGATATCAAGCCCAGCCGCTTGGCACGAGCGCGCTACAAACTGATTGATATTCTTAAAACCCGCGGTGAAGGTTTTAGCGCACTGGTGGTCTACGGCGGCGAAGCCTACACCCTGTCACCGCTGACCGAAGACAGCAACACCATTATGAGTCTGGTACCAACACTACAGCCGGCGCTGCTGCCGGTCTATGGCAGCAATACCGAAGAAGCCGTAGAAACCGCGCTGGAACTGGCGGTTAATGGCGGCTATCAACAGGCTGACCTGCTGTTAATTACCGATGGTGTCGCCAGTCAAGCCTTTGGCACGATTCAGTCAATGATCAAGAGAGCCGGCAAATTCCGCCTCTCAATACTTGGCGTTGGCACTGCACAGGGTGCGCCAATCCCCACCAGCTCGGGAGGATTTGTTAAGGATAATAATGGCGCCATTCTGATCCCCAAACTCTCTCCGGCCTCGCTGCAGATGTTGGCGAGAAACAGCGGTGGCAGCTATAGAACTCTCAGTGCTGATGACAGTGATATCAGCGCCCTGCTAGATGCCACTGAAGAGTTATTTCCCGATGCCACCAAGGAACTCGAACGCGACTTTGATCTCTGGGATGATCAGGGCTTCTGGTTGGTATTCTTACTGCTGCCAATAGTCTTACTAAGTTTCCGCAAAGGAAATATTGCCGTTGTCTTGCTCGCACCTATGCTGTTCTCCGATCCGGCCTCTGCATTTGAGTGGCGCGATCTCTGGCAGACCGCCGACCAGCAGGCCAGCAGAGCACTGCAGGCTGGTGATGCCGAGACTGCCCAGGCATTATTTAAAGATCCACAGTGGCGCGCCAGTGCCGCCTATAAAGCCGGTGATTACCAAACCGCTATCGATGAGTTTGTGCAAAATGATAGCGCCGATGGCCATTACAATCGCGGCAATGGACTGGCACAGTCTGGCGATCTGCAGAGCGCTATTGAAGCCTATAATCAGGCCTTGCAACTACAGCCAGATATGCAAGATGCGACTGCCAATCGCGACCTAATTGAACAGCTTATGCAGCAACAGGAACAGCAGCAGAGCCAAGATCAAAATCAAGAGCAGAGCCAAGACAAGAACCAGGATCAGCAATCTGATTCACAGAACCAGCAGCAGTCTGATTCGCAACAGGATCAAGAACAAAGCCAAGAGCAACAGCAAAATGGCGGGAAGTCCGAAGAGCAGCAACAACAGGAATCTAAAGAGCAAAAAGCTGAGGAACAGGCTGAAAAAGAAGCTCAAGAAGGCTCTGAAGATAAAGGCTCTGAAGAAAAACAACAGGCCCAAGAGCTTTCAGAAGAGCTAAATAAAGAGCTAACCGAAGAGCAAAAGCAGGCGCAACAAGAACTGCAGCAGTGGCTACGTCGAGTCCCTGACGATCCAGGCGGTCTTCTGCGCGAGAAATTCCGCTACCAATCGCGCCAGCGCGCTCTCGAACAGCGTCGCCCGGCACCACCCAGCGAACAGCAAGAGCAGCGTTGGTAAAAAATAATGACAGTGAGAACTATGCAAACAACTTTAAATACAATTGCCAAGCATAAATTGATTGGCTATTTTGTGGCGCTACTTTTAAGTCTGGCAATATCCAGCCCCAGCTGGGCAAAACTGACTGCCACCGCAGATCGCACTGTGCTCGACAGCAATGAAACCCTGCAATTGACCGTTCGCTATGATGCCCAGGTGCTGACCAGCGAACCCAATTTTGATGGCTTGCAGAGAGACTTTAAAATTCTCTCCAATAATCGCCAGCAGCAGTTCAGCATAATAAATGGACGCTCTGAGTCCTATACCGATTGGAAACTGACACTGGCACCAAAACGTCTCGGCCGACTGCTGATACCCTCAATTAAATTTAAACAGGATATCAGTGACGCGATTGAAATAACCGTGCTCAAAGCCAGCCCCTCAAATGCTAGCGGGCAACCGGTATATACCGAAACCCTTATTGATAAATCGGCAGTCTATGTTCAGGAACAGCTGCTGTTAACTCACCGCCTCTACACCTCAATTCAGCTCACCGACCTCTCTATAGAGGAACTTAAAATACCCGGTGCTATAGTCAAAAAAGCCAGCCAAAATCAGTTTCGCAAGCGCATTGGCAACAGGGACTATATTGTTGTTGAAATGGCCTATGCGGTGTTTCCTCAAGCCAGTGGCAAACTGGATATACCGGCAATTAGTATCAGCGCCTATCAGGTTGACAATAATAGTCAGAACAGTTTTTTCCGCAGCAGAGGCAATCAACTGATTCGCAATACCGAGGCGAAAACCATCAATGTGATGGCTAAACCGGCGCATATAAGTGCAGATCAGTGGATGCCCAGCCGTCAGCTGAAGTTAAACCAGCAGTGGAGCAGCAGTCTCGATCAGCTTGTGGTTGGCGAACCGATTACCCGAACTATTACAATCAGCGCCAAAGGCCTCACCGGTGCGCAGATATTACCCCTGAGTCTTGAACCGAGCAGCGATTATAAAATCTACCCAGATCAGGCTCAGCTCGATGAACAGGTCAGTGCAGAAGGAATCACCGGTGTTCGCCGAGAATCCTTTGCCCTGGTGCCTAACCGCGAGGGAACCATTGTACTGCCAGAGATATCGGTGCGCTGGTGGGACACGGTTAACCAGCGCATGCAGACGGCAACAGTGGATACCATGCGCTTAGAGATTGGCCCTGCCCCATCAAATTCACAGACAGATTCAGGCTCATACCTAGCGCCTATAGATATGGCGGATAGTTACAGCGGTGAAGATCAAACGGCTGAACAACAGCAAATATTGGCTGCAACCGGTTCCTCTATATTTCTAAAGCTCTCTCTGGCGATAAATGCACTGCTATTAATATTGCTTGCTGTTTTATTCGCTAAACGCAGCAATAGAAAGGCCGCAGTGGATTCCGACAACAGTGCCATCAACAGCCCGAGACTAAAGCTAAAACAGTGTATTAAAGCGATCGAAATCGCAGCCGGCAAAGAGGATTTTTCCGCTGTACGCGAAGGAATTCTGTCCTGGGGTCGCAGTGCTTTTCCCGCTAAAAATATTAAAACGCTGTATGAAATTGCCCAGCTCTGTGAAGATGCCCAGCTCACAGAACAGTTCCAGCTATTGGATCAAAATCTCTACAACAGAGAAACTGACCACAGGGCCGATAGTAAACTTCTGATACAGCGATTGAAAACCTTGGATATACCTGTATCAGAGACTAAAACATCGGAGAATGGACTAAAGCCACTGTATCCCACCAACAACATTGGGTAGAATCAGGCAACTTTAATCAGCTGGAGTAGATCAATGCGAAGAGTGATATTTAACGAGAAAGGCGGCGTTGGCAAATCAAGCATTACCTGTAATTTGGCAGCTATTAGCGCCTCGAGAGGCAAGCGCACTCTAGTCGTAGATCTCGACTCACAGTGCAATTCAACCCACTATCTACTGGGTGAAACCCCAGAAGAGAACACCGTTGCCGACTATTTTGATGGCACCCTGGAATTCTCTTCCAAGCTCAATGAGCCAATGGATTATGTCCATGAGTCACCGTTTGAGAATCTTTCAGTTCTCCCCTCCAGCTCCAGCCTGCTAACACTGGAACACAAGCTTGAATCCAGACAGAAAATCTACAAACTGCGGGATTTACTGAAAAAGCTCGATAAAGAGTTTGATGAGATTTATATCGACACCGCCCCGGCGCTAAATTTCTACACCAGATCAGCCCTGATCTGTGCCGACAACTGCCTGATCCCCTTTGATTGTGATGCCTTTTCAAGACAGGCGCTCTACTCAATTCTCGATGTGATTTATGAGATTCGTGAAGATCACAATGACGATCTGGAGATTGGCGGGATTGTGGTAAACCAGTTTCAGCCAATGGCATCCCTGCCAAGCCGACTGATTGCCGAGATGAAAAAGGAAAAACTGCCGATTATTCCCACCTATCTCAATCAGTCGGTGAAAATGAAAGAGTCTCACAATGAGTGCGTACCGCTTATTTACCTGGCCCCCTCCCACAAGCTGACCGGGCAATATATTGAGCTGTTTGATCACCTGAGCAGAAAACGCCGCAAAAAGAAGAAATGACCACGCACCAAAAATAAAGCGCGTGGTCATCCTGAGCAAAGCTCTCATTTGTCATCCTGAGCAAAGCTCTCATTTGTCATCCTGAGCGAAGCCGAAGGATCTCCAGACAAACCAAGAGATTCTTCACTTACGTTCAGAATGACAGCCTAAGTGGTCATCCTGAGCGAAGCTTTCATTTGTCGTCCTGAGCGAAGCCGAAGGATCTAAAAACAACAATAAGAAAGAGGCAACCCATGAGCTTAAACAGCATTGCCTTCACCACTGGTGATCCCGGAACCTACTACTATCACCAGTGGCCAACTCAGGCAGCAGATCAACCCGCCAAAGCCTGGGTTCATATTATGCACGGCATGGCCGAGCACAGCGCCCGCTATCAGCATCTCGCTGAATTTCTCAATCAACAGGGTTATATGGTCACTGCCGATGACCATCGCGGACATGGCAGTACCGGCGATGCCAATGGCAATCTCTACCATCTGGCGGATAATAATGGCTGGAATCAAATGATTGATGATCAGTGGCAGCTGATTGAGCATATTGGCGGGCAGACCGATCTGCCGCTAATTATTCTTGGCCACAGTATGGGTTCATTTATGGCCACGCACTTCTGCCAGAGGTATGCGCATAAAATTCAGGACAGATTTGCCGGTCGACTCAAAGGTCTAATACTTTCTGGTTCCAACTACGCCCCGCCACTGGCCTGTAAAATTGTCGCGGCAATTGCCAAAATAGAATGCCTGCGACTAGGGAAAAGCTCGACAAGCAAGCTGATGGAAAAGCTCTCTCTCGGCTCATTTAACGATAACTTTAAACCCAATCGCACAACCAAAGACTGGCTATCGAGTGATAAAGCTGTGGTTGATACCTATATTGCCGACCCCTATTGCGGCGGCGCTCTCTCAAGCCAATCCTGGTATGACTTCTTAATAGGTCTCGGCGATCTCGCGGCCCCAAAAGCTATGGCTAAAATCGATAAGAAACTACCAATCTATTTGTTCTCCGGAGCAATAGATCCAGTCGGTGAACAGGGTGCAGGGGTGAAAAAACTAGCCGCCGTGCTCGAGGAGGCTGGCATTGAAGATATTAGCTATAAGCTCTATGCGGGTGGTCGCCATGAGATGCTCAATGAGACTAACAAGTTGGACGTTTACGAGAACCTGCTCAGCTGGATGGATAATCGGCTGGGGTAAGACCTCTGCTGTCATTTCGACCGGAGGGAGAAATCTCCAAGAGATCTCTCGTCGCTATGCTCTGTCGGGATGACAAAAATAACAGACATAAAAAAAAGGGGCTGATTAGGCCCCTTTTAAATGGAGTTACATCTGTCCTTAACGACCCAGAATGGGGATTAGTCATTCACTGCCGGATTATGCAGCTTGGTCGCAAGTATCAAGCCAACAAAAAGGACAATGTTGACTTGATACTTAAAGCATAGACAACAATCTCCGCTTTACCAGCCGCTATTTAATTGGCGTGCGCTCTACAGCGACTTTGTCGCAATTTCATAAATATCCTTGACCAAATCCGGCTCATCAGCAATCCGCTGAAGCGCATCGCGCATCTGTTGACGATTGGGCTCAGGGAACTTCTTCCAGCGGGTCAGAGGGGTTACCAGACGCGCGGCTACCTGTGGATTCTGACTGTGCAGGGTCAAAATATGCTGCTTTAAGAATTCATAACCAGAGCCATCGACACTGTGGAAATTAACCGCATTGGCGCCGCAGAAAGCACCGATAAGACTGCGAATTTTATTTGGGTTAGTCATGGTAAATGCTGGATGCTCAAGCAGCTTCTCCACCCGCTGCAACCCACCAAGTTGACTGTTGATCGCCTGAATCTGCAGCCACAGATTCATCACCAGCCCCTCATCACGGTACTCCGCTTCAAAATCAGCCAGCGCTTTAGCAGACTGCTCGGCAGCCGCTGGGCAGTTGACCAGGCAGGACAGTGCCGCTGCTTTATCGGTCATATTGTCAGCACTCTGGAACTGCTTCCAGGCCAAATCAACACCGATATTATCAATCAGCATTAAATAGCTCAGGGCGACATTTTTCAGCGAGCGACGCCCAATCTGCCCTGCTTCCGGGGCATAGACCTGCTCGATATTATGGCGCTGATAGATAGCCAAGAATTTATCAGATAACGCCTCGGCAAGGGCCTTGCGAACAAACTTGCGGGCACTGTGAATGGCATCCACATGGATAACCTCGGCCTCTTCATGCAACTGCGCTTCGCTGGGTAACTGCAACATTAAATCGACCATCGCCGGATCGAGACTGGCATCACTGAGCAGCGAATCATAGGCATCGATAAGCTGCTTATCCATCTCTAGGGGGCGCTGGTGCAAACTGTCTTCAGTCAACTTTTCCAACAGTGCAAAACTGAGTTTTTGCCCGGCATCCCAGCGATTAAAGCCATCGCTATCATTGGCCATCAGATGAGCAAGTTGCTCGGAGCTATAGGGATAGTCGAGCTTTACCGGTGCTGACAAACCACGTAATAGTGAGGGTACTGGCGCTTCATGGATATTTTCAATCACTAGCTGTTGTGTGGTTTCGGTGATCTCATAGACTATCTCTGTATCGCCATCGACATTGAGAGGCAGATCGCCAGAAGCACCAACCAGGCCGAGAGTTACCGGAATAACAAAGGCCTGCTTTTGCGGCTGACCTGGTGTTGCCGGACAGCTCTGCGAGAAATCCAGAGTAAAGGTATTAGCCGCCGCATCGTAATGAGAGCTAACTTTTAAATGGGGTGTGCCCGACTGTTTGTACCAGCGGCGGAACTGTTTTAAATCGCGACCACTGGCATCTTCCATGGCCTTAACAAACTCTTCGATGGTTACCGCCTGACCGTCGTGACGATCAAAGTAGAGATCAGTGGCTTTCCTAAATAGCTCGTCACCCAGCAAGCGGTGATACATTCCAACAACTTCTGCACCTTTCTCATATACAGTAAGAGTGTAGAAATTATTAATCTCCATATAGGAGTCCGGCTGCACCGGATGCGACATCGGGCCGCCATCTTCGGCAAACTGATGGGTGCGCAGATAGGTCGCATCTTCGATACGTTTAACCGTGGCAGAATTCATATCCGCAGAGAACTGCGAGTCACGATAAACAGTAAAGCCCTCTTTAAGACTCAGCTGAAACCAGTCTCGGCAAGTTACCCGGTTGCCCGACCAGTTGTGGAAATACTCGTGAGCGACAATTCCCTCAACTCGCTGAAAGGCAGCATCTGTAGTGGTCTTGGGATTGGCCAGCACGGCGGAAGTATTAAAGATATTAAGACCTTTATTTTCCATGGCGCCCATATTGAAGTCATCCACCGCAACAATCATAAAGATATCCAGATCATACTCGCGACCGTAGGTCTCTTCATCCCAGCGCATGGAGTTTTTTAGCGACAGCATAGCGTGCGCGCATTTATCGAGATCCTTCTCTTCGACAAAAATCTGCAACTTAATATCGCGGCCAGATATTGTCGTAAAGCTATCTTCCACCACACTGAGCGTGCCGGCGACCAGTGCAAACAGGTAGGCAGGCTTTTTAAACGGGTCGTGCCAGGTGACAAAATGTCTGCCACCATCGAGATCACCGCTGGCAATTGGATTGCCATTGGAGAGCAACACTGGGTAAGTCGCCTTATCGGCAATAACCTTGGAGGTAAATTCCGACATCACATCGGGGCGATCCAGATAATAGGTTATATCGCGAAAACCCTCTGCCTCACACTGAGTACAGTACATGGTGCGCGACTTATACAGGCCCATCATGGTGGTATTGAGTTGCGGTTTTATAAGTATTTCGGTGGTAATAATCGCGCTGTCTGAGAGACCGCTAATGGTTAGGGATTCGCTATCGCGTGTATAGGCACCCTCCTCCAACTGCACACCATCAACCTGAACTGATTGTAAATCCAGGCCCTCACTGCCGTGCAGTACCAGATCTGCTGCAGGCTCATCGCTGAGCGGATTGCGCACCACCGCCAAGGTTGCTGTAACCCTACTGTTCTCTTCACCGAGATCAAAAATCAGATCGGTTTTTTCAATCGAGAATGGCGAGACTTTATAGTCTTGCAGGTAGATAGTTTGTGGCAGCGGATCTTTCATTATGGAATTCCTTGTAAGCTTTAAACGACCGTTGAGGCTAAAAACCTTCCGATTAAGAACTATAGACTGAAAACTGCACATTGTAGGCAGTATATTTGCGGATATTGATTACCCCAGTATCAAAGATCAAATACTGACCCTTAATACCCTGCAGCACCCCTTCAATCTCTGGCTGCTTATCGAGGTTAAAGCTCTTTACTTTTTCCGGCCAGACGCAGACTGGGAATTCAATCTCAGTGGTGCTTTCATTAAACAGTCGCTGGAGCGCCTGTAGACCAAACTCCTCCTCGAGAAGTTCGAGATCAGCCTCGGACTTGGCCATTAACTCATCGCGTAATACTGTCAGATCAACTGACTCGGCATTACCTTTTAGCATTCTCTGCCAGTGGGTTTTATCGGCGATATGTTCACGCAGACGATCCTCGATCAGTCCCGCCTGATAGCGAGTCTGCACTCGGAATATCGGCAGCCCCTGTGTCGCGCCCTGATCAATCCAGCGAGTCGGCAATTGATTGCCACGCGTAATGCCCACTTTGACCCCGGAGCTATTGGCCAGATAGACAAAATGATCGGTAAAACAGTATTTTTCACCCCATTCTGGATCGCGGCAGGTGCCGTGGTGAAAGTGACACTTCTCGGGACTCATAATGCAGGTATCGCACTGCGGCAGCTTGCTAAAACAGGGATAGCAGTAGCCCTGACTAAAACTCTTTTTAGAGCGCCGACCACAGTGAATACAGTGGATATCGCCGAGGTGTTCGAGGCTGAGACGCTTGCCAATAAATTGATTGAGAGGAATTAACTGCTTATCCAGTGGCAGCTGATAGTCTACCGAGCCAGCGGCGCTGAGGCTGGTGTGCATCTTTTCCAGATGACCCGAGGCCTGGATTAATAGTTCAGTCATCGGATTAACTCTGCCATTTTAGGGGTTTCTCTTTATTATCAAGCTCATCCAGATGATCATCCGGCAGATCTGTGTTGCAAGCAGTTGTTTTTGGCGGCACATAACCGGTGCGCTGCTCTGCGGGCACGCGCTGTTCATAGGCAATAATCGCCTGCATACAGAGCTCTCTCTGCTCCGCGCTCAGGGGACGAGTATCCGGCCATTTGCCCAGCTCCACGGCTTTTTTAAAGCTCTCGTAAATCTCCGGGGTAATGCTGTCGATTAACTGCTGAAAATCCACTTTCTACTATAACCTCATCTGCTTACTTTAGCCGCTTGCCAATTTGTGCCACTACTGCAAATACGAGACCCAGCAACATACCGATCAACAGACCAGTGGCATGAGCGGCATTGGCTATACCCACGCCAAGTAGTACATCGAGAATGCCGGTCATACAGACAAATAACCAGCCGATCATAAAAACAATCAACTCTTTGGGCAGCGCGATCAGCGGATTGGGTGCTAGAAGATTGCGAATCCAGATATAACCCAGCAGGCCATAGATAACCCCAGACATACCGCCAAAGTGAACAGAGCTGCTCCAGACAAACTGGCCCATATTGGAAACCAGCGCACAGAGCAACACCACAAGAATCAGGTGCAGTGAGCCAGAAAGTCGCTCGATACGCCCACCGAGCAGACATAACCAGAGACCATTAAAAACAAAATGCATCAGCCCAAAGTGAACAAAGATTGGCGTGACCAGTCGCCATTTCTCTGGTCCGGTAATACCGCCAAATACAAACGCTTGGGGAACTGGATAGAGAAAGCTGCCTATAAACCAACCAAACAGGCTGCCGAAAAACAGCACTGCTGTGGCCGGATGATAGCGGGCGGCAATAATCCACCTTGCAATCAGTGTAAGGTTATTTGTCATTATTTTTCTTGTCGTCGAGACGGCTGCCCCACCCCAGTTTAGAGCGACAGATACTGTAGAAATTATGATCCTGAGGATGAATCAAAACAATGCCATGGGGATGCTTGCGGATAGTAATAATATCTCCGGGCTCGGTTTGGTAATCGTCGTGACCATCGCAAGTAATCAGCGGGTGCAGTTCATTTCTGGCGCTCACGCGGATCTCAATCTCAGCCTGACCATGTAGCGCAATAGGTCTGCTATTAAGGGTATGGGGATTTAAAGGCACCACCACCATCGCGTCCAGTTCCGGGCAGAGTAGCGGCCCACCGGCAGACAGTGCATAGGCTGTTGAGCCGGTTGGTGTGGCAACAATTAAACCATCCGAGCGCTGGCTGTAGACAAACTCGCCATCCACATAGAGCTCAAAGGCCATCATCCTTACCGACTTTCCCGGGTGTAAAACAATATCGTTTACCGCCAGACCCTCACCGATAAGCTCGCCATTGCGGGTAATTGAAGTCTCGAGAATAAAACGGTCAGTTTGTTTAAAGTCGCCCGATAGTACCGGCAGCACTCGCTCGGCAATCTCATCAGGCGAGATATCGGTTAGAAACCCGAGACGGCCACGGTTAATACCGAGCAGCGGAATATTGCTCTCGGCTATCTTGCGGCTGGCGCTGAGCATACTTCCATCACCACCGACAACGATGGCCAGATCAACGGCACCGGAAAATGCCTCTATAGGCAGCACCTTATCCACTGCCCAGTCGACCAGCTTGGCCGCCTGCTCTTCGTAGATAACCTCACAACCCTGGGCAAGCAGAAAGGATTCAAGCTTGTTAAAGGAATCGCGAACTTCAGAAACAGTCAGGCTTCCAAGCAATCCGATACGTTGAAAATGTGGCATATTTTTGAGCGTCCAAAAACTTGATAATCGATTATACAGGCTGACGCGGCAATGCACTCTTTTTAAGGCATAATATCTGCTCACAATATTCGCGTTCCGCGTGAAAGATAAAACCAGGGAAGAATATGCACAATAAATTTAATAGCATCGAATTAAATAGCATCGTCCTAATCGGTATGCCCGGAGCGGGTAAAAGCACCGTCGGCATCCTATTGGCCAAAGAGCTGGGTATGGGATTCGTCGATACCGATGTCGCGATTCAGGTACGCGAGGGACAGACTTTGCAGGAAATACTCAACACCAGCGACTATCTCAAACTGCGTGGGATTGAAGAGCTGGTATTGCTCGGCGAAAAGATCGATGGAAAAGTGGTCGCCACCGGCGGCAGTGCTGTCTATTCAGAAGCTGGAATGGCGCGCTTGAAAGACTCTGCAACAGTAGTTTTTCTAGATGTGCCGTTGGAGGAATTGGAAAAGCGAATCTCTAATTTCGATAGCCGTGGTATCGCCAGAAAGCCAAACCAGAGCTTTGAATCACTGTTTGAAGAGCGCCGCGAACTCTATAAAAAATACGCGGATATCAGCGTCAACTGTCACCAGCAGTCACTGCAAGAGACCCTGGAGAAAACCCTCAAATCTCTTTTGCAATAACTGCTGTAACAGCCTGAAAATCTATTTAAGTACTTCCTGAATAGATTCCGATAAGTAATTGATATTGCTAGAGTTAATGCCCGCTAAATTGATACGTGTAGAAGAGACAATATAGATACCAAACTCCTCCCTTAAACGCACCAGATGCTCCGGCTTAACACCCAAAAATGAGAACATACCGTTCTGGCGTTTGATATGGCTAAAGTCCATACCCTGAGCATTATCCTGAATACTATCCGCCAGCAGCGTGCGCATAGATTTGATGCGCAGACGCACCTCTTCCAGCTCGGCTTTCCAGTCACTGCAAAGCTCTTCGTCGCCGAGAATCAGCGACACTAAGAGAGCACCATGAGCAGGAGGCATAGAGTAGAGTTGGCGGGCTACAGACATCGCCTGAGCTGCAACTATAGTTGCCTGCTCTGAAGTCTGAGTAATAAAAGTAATTGAACCAGTTCGCTCACGGTAGAGGCCAAAGTTCTTAGAACAGCTAGAGGCAATAAGCATCTCTGGCAGCTTGGCAGCCATGGTCCGCATACCGTAGGCATCCTCCTCAAGACCATCACCGAGACCCTGATAGGCTGTATCGATAAACGGAATAAACCCTCTCTCCAAGGCTATTTCAGTAATCTCATCCCACTGGGCATTGGTCAGGTCAGCGCCAGTTGGGTTGTGACAGCAGCCGTGCAACAGCACGACATCGCCAGCTGGCACCTTGCGGAGAGTCTCCATCATCAGCTCAGCATTGATCTGGCGGCTCTGCATATCGTAGTAGGGATACTCTTCGATCTCGAAACCGGCACTGCCGAGCAGTGGAATATGGTTAGGCCAGGTAGGAACACCGACCCATAACTTAGCTTCAGGACGAGCTCGCTTAACAACTTCAGCACCCACTCGAAGAGCGCCAGAGCCACCGGGAGCCTGAAGAGTTTTGATACGGCCAGAAGAGAGAATACTGTGATCGTCGCCAAACATCAGTGCCAGCATACGGCTGTTGTACTCCGCATCACCAGCAATACCCTGATAGGATTTGGTCTGCTCGAGCTCCATCAACTTTGACTCAGCGCGCTTCACTGCATCCATCACTGGCGTGCGGCCGCGGTCGTCTTGATAGACACCAACACCTAAATCGATTTTTTTGTCGCGGGG
>Ga0209119_1001306_pt1 | contig 24700 bp, 27 predicted proteins | sample COG_03_FD_184747 | JGI IMG/M metagenome (GOLD analysis project Ga0209119, IMG submission 184747) | Pelagic Microbial community sample from North Sea - COGITO 998_met_03 (SPAdes) (version 2) | ecosystem: Environmental > Aquatic > Marine > Neritic zone/Coastal water | place: Helgoland, sampling...
GCTTGGTAACTTTAGGCTTGGTAACTTTAGGCTTGGTAACTTTAGGCTTGGTAACTTTAGGCTTGGTAACTTTAGGCTTGGTAACTTTAGGCTTGGTAACTTTAGGCTTGGTAACTTTACAAATCAATCTCTTATATACAGCCTCATATTTTTTAAGACGAACAGACCTTGTTAGTGACTTTTTAGGTAACTTTTCACGAGAAGTCATTTAGTAAATACAAATTGTTATGTTTAAGTAATGTATACCACTTAAAGTCTACAGCATGGAGTAATAAAATGTCATACGAGAAATTAGTTAACCATTACAATGAACATAGAGAAAAACCATGGAAAGAATGGCTTGAATTTAAGGAAATATTTCCAAAACCAGGCAAACAGGGTCTCGTAGGATTACTTAAATCAAAAAAAGGACCTACTTACGTGTTTAAGATTTCTCAATATTTAAACTATCTTGTACATCATGAAAGTCAGGTTATGAAGGGGCTCAATGAATTGTCCCCTTTTTGCCCTCATTTTTGTAAAGGTGTTGGTACAGTAGAATGTGATGTAAATCCAGAATACAGAAAAGGTGGAAATCCATTTGAGGAAGCTAAACTTACTGTTGTAAAAGAGGTGATGCTTTGTGAATATCTAGAGAATACTACAAAATTATACAATATAATTCGAGCCGATGTCAAAGAGGACGCTCTGTACTCGACAATTAAACAGGTATTATTGGCCTTAGCTTTTGCCCAACGGAGTCAGAATTTTACACACTACGATTTACATTCAAATAATATTATGGTTAAAAAATGTAATCCCGATGTTGTATTTCTCTACGTGTTGGACGAAGATAATCAATTTTGTGTCCCAACTCATGGATTATATCCCATAATTATCGACTTTGGTTTCTCATATAGTAAGAGTATGGAGGATGGTCCATTATGGCCTAGTATGGGTCACACAGATGTAGGATTTACCAGTAATCAATTTGATCCAATCGCTGATCCTAAATTATTCCTAGTAACAGTGTCTGGAGAAATCAAAGAGAAGCGTAAGAGTAAAAAAAGTAAAAGATTTAGAAATGTTGTTAAAAATCTTTTTGGCAAACTTGATATCGACTGGACTAACGGTTGGGATAATGGTAATAAAAGTGCAATAGACTGTGTAGCTGAGTTAATCGGAGAATACAATAAAACATCAAAGCTATTTGACGAATATGAACACTACTGTTTGGACTTGGTACAATCACTGATCATACTTCCGTTGGAGGAGCAAAACTATTCAAATGTTCATGGTAGTTACACTGCTTTTCTCGAAGAATGGTTTAAGATTGAGAATCAAATTTCTTCACAATTCTATAATCTTTATATTCTTAAAGGTTTGGTTGATGCAGCAAGATTTGTAACCGCGGCATATCTAGATCCGAGGACAAGAAACGCTGCAATTATTGATTTTCAAAGAAAAGTTATCGAAAGGGTAAATTCAGTTGTTAAATTCTGCAGAACCATCGGCCTTAATTTTGAGAAGATGCTGTGTGGGATTCTATTACTTGCCAGAGGCATTGAGGGGATTCTATTTGATGTTATGTTTTCCAAGACTTCTCGTAAAGAGAAAGAATATTCAAAGTTACCTCTCAAGTCAATAGAACAGATATATGCAGCAGTTGAGGTAAATGTGGATGATACTTATGTATACACTGAAAAAACATCTGTAATTATACTGGATAGCTTGAATAAGACAACTAATATTTACGAAATACCATTGGAAAGTCTTGATGATATTAATGATCTTAATCCAATAGCTAGAGGAACTTATATCTACGATTTATATAAAAGATAAAAAAGTTTACTTTACAATAAATGGGTATATTTAATTGCAATAAACGACTACTAGCTTTACTTTTAATGACGATTGCTTCAGCTCTTGGATGGTACTCTGTTATTCTTCTAACTCATTCATCAAATAGTAAAATAAAAATAGATACAAAACAGTATTTCGGACTTATAATTGTATTATTCCTTGCTGTTGGTGGATGGTTTGCAGACTGCCTAATAATCAAACAAATTTCAAACGATGTGATATGAATGGGTAGTAATTATTTTTTTCTGGAAAATATTTATCCCAGAACTCTTGTGTGTTTTTTATTAATAAAAAAAACATTGTATTAATAAAAAACAATATGTATAAGTATCTCTCTCTTACAGGAACGATTTCTTTATTAAAACAGTACCAAAATAAAGTCCGGGAAGGTTACGATGATTATAATGAAGAAAATAGCCCTGGTATCGCTCTTGCAATAATTATCCCTCTTATTATTCTGTATTCTACATTATGGGTTTGGGCGTTAGTAATCCTGATTAAATATTGGAAACAACTACCTCTTGCTGCAAAGGTTTTTGGTATTTTGGGTGTGTTCCCGGGAACACCCATTGGACCAGTAATCACAATAGTATTTGTATACGCTTTAAAAGACCCCTCCCTAAACAATTAATATGAATGAATTTAATTGTACTTTTCGTTTTGAATTATCAAAACGAAATGAATGGAAAATAATATTATTTTCGTGCCGAGAATCGCGAATAATATTATTATTTTTTTGATACTTTGAAAAGATTATATTTAGAAATAATTTTCCAACTCTAATATCCATTCAGGTATAGGTCTGCTGGCTATTTTACCTTTCCAACTATGTAATCTGTGTTTTTCAAAGCAATAATAATTTCTGTAAGAGTCTACTATATCTGAGCATTTATATTGATCTGGCATAGCAGGTTTTGGAGTTGTCCATTCTTTACTTGGTAAAATAGGTATATTCTTTGAAAGACTCGTAATATATTGTTCACATTTATGAGTCTTTCCATATCTGTAAGTATATTCTTTACATAATTCAAGGCCTAACTGACATAACCAATTGTAGTTTGCTGTTGATTCTCTTGTCCATATTGACGACGGGTGATTACGATGTGTTAATTTATAACAAGGTGTGTAAATTTCATGATCTGGATCAATTATATGCCAAGCTGAGCAAAGAAGTTGTGTGGTTTCCAAAATCATTTTTATAACATGTTTATCAACATGCATAATTGCGCATATAGATGGCGATAAATGTAAGAAGAAAATGTTCATTATTGTTTATTATCTGTTATTTGTGGACATTTTCCAATTTTATAAAATATCTATTGAAAAGATCTACCAGATTTGGGTGGACACAAAGGAGTCCACTTTGTTTGAGCATAAAAGGTTTGTGTTGATTTGAATTGAGAGTCTTTTCAGATATAGTTATGTCATTAGCTCTTACAAAAGTTTTAGGCCAATCTTTAATGTCGTAAATAACGTTGGGATCAATTGCTCTGGCTGTTCGAGCTATTTTACTATTGTTATCAGTAAGTGACCACTTTTCGAACATTTTCTCTAAAGATCCAGTAAGTGAGATTGGCAACTCACTAGATGAGTCAATAAGTAGGTAATCCTTAAACTCAAGACCCCCATCTTCTCCACTAACCAAATTTAAAGTATTTCTTGTATTATCTTTTCCCTTTGTGATTGATCTTCTAGCGATCGGTATTTTACATCGATTAATAGGAATCGACCTAACACTATCGGCAAGAGATTCAGATGGAAATTGAGTTGCTCTTGTTAATAACTCATTCTCTGACAACAGGCCACGATGTAAACAGTCCCAAACCTCTGTCGTCGCGTGTAATTCAAGAATTGCTTTTCCCCTATTTCTACCACATAAACGTCCCATTGCCTGTATTAAGTTTGGTATATTCATAGTGGCGGATGGTGTAAAATACATGGTTGGACAGTGATAATTATAGTCTCTAGAGACAACAGATATACCTCTACCAACACATTTTCCAGATACAACAATAATTCTCTGGAAACGAAGTGTATTTTCAATATCTTCATGATCTGGATTTCCAGAGTTATTTAAGTTGTAAATATATTGTAATACTGAGCTTATTGTAAGTCTTTTATTTTTTGTAAACTTGCATGGAGTGACTAAAAGAAATTCCTCAGTCTCTTCAAGTCTGAACTTAATAATCTTTTCTCCAGGTATATGCATTGATATACCATTACCATTCAAACCAATGACTACAATTTTACTACCCAATGATTTGTCATCCGCTATACCGTTGACAATTTCATTGTGAGATTCCATTGACATCGTAACATTTAATAAGCAAATCTGTGGATGTAACTTAAGTTTGTTTAATTGTCCCGCGCCAATTACATGTGATTCTCTCTGACTAAACTCTGTTAAAAATGGCAGTAAATTAGGGTCATATTCAATCCACTTATCCCATGTTCTGGCTCTGTTAAAACCATTGACACTAAATTTCAAAATCTTCATGTTACTAGAAATATCACTGAAACCTCTGTAATCTTTGGGAGGTATCAGACGTATGAGGTCATTAGCTCTCATTGTTGGCTCGTTAAGTACAACACCCATTAATGTTGCCGATACGCAAAAAGTTCTATACGAACTCTTCTTTAGAATATCAAAAGCAAGAGCTCTTTTTACATCTTCCTGAGATACAGATTCCTTTCCGTAATCGGACGCGTCAGCCTCATCAATAAACAAATCATAACTACCCTTGTCAGAATCAATCACGCGTTGTAATTGTATAGAATTAGCCAGACATGTTATAAGGGTTTTTGTCACATTCTTAATTTTTCTATGAGAGTTTACAATCTTTATTTTGTAAGTAAACCCCAATTCTCCTTGCATTATTTCTTGTACTGTCTTCAGACGTTTAACAAGCTGAGTTTCATCCCCGTTAAAATTACGAGTCACAATAACAGCATTGCGACCTTCATTAACAGCAATAAGAGCCTGAGCAATAATCCAACGGGTCTTACTTGTCTGTGTTGGGGATGTTACACCTCTTATGTTATTTTCATCACCTTTACCCAAAAATACTCCTTTATGAAGAATACTACAGATTAGTTCTCTTTCATTTTCCAGTCTATATTTCGATCTATTTTTATCAGACATGTTTTTTAATTTATTTGAAAATGCTTGTTTATTTCAACTTCAATTTTTAAAGACCATATATGGATACGTCTAATATTTCTACGATTAAAAAAACATACAATCGTCTCATTACAATAAAAAAGTAAATGAGACGATGAAAACATACGGCAAAAAAACAAATTTCAATATCGTTTATCATATCAACATAGACAATTACTAGAAAGAGGGTAATATACTTGAATGAATTTTTATTAACATTATTACGTACAATTCAAGCTTATAATATTTCGTTTAGTATCGCAGATACTACATTTACACTCATACTGTTACCAGCCTGTTTCTTCATCTGAGAATTTGAGACAACTTGTTTAAAATCTTTAAAACCCTGCAAGTCTAGATGTTCCTTGCAAGTAGCGTATCGATGGTACGGAACGCACCATAGAGAGCAAGGTCTTGCCAGTAGACATGGAGAAACTTTGTGAGAATTGGGAAAGTTGGTGTAATGCAGAAATTCAATGTCTATAAATACAGCATCCGAACGTACATTATCAAGTGTATTCCTACGACCCCATTCCTTTCTTATCTTGTTTGTGTGATCAACATAATTAATAATATTATCCATAGGACTCTCTGGAGGCCAATCAAAATCACCATTCAACTTTCCTACAATGAAAACACGTTCACGACTTTGTGGAACACCATAATCCTTAGTATTTAACAGTTTCCATTTCACTGTATACCCGTCTTTATTCAATAATTTCAGAGTTTCCCAAATAACATTCCATGTTCTGCCATTCTTATCACTCTTCTTTTTCTTATCATGATGTAAAAGACCCTTTACGTTCTCTAATATAAACCATTTCGGCCTCTTCTTTTTAATAACATCTACACAAGACCAAAAAATATTACCCTTCTTATCGTCAAAACCTTTACGAACTCCTGCAGTTGAAAAAGGCTGACATGGAAATCCGGCTACATACAAGTCAATATCTTCCAAATCATCGTTGTTACGATTGGTAATGTCCCCAAATATTGTTTTTGGGTGATAATTGGCCTTTATGCTTTGGACAGCGTATTTGTCAATCTCGCTGCTAAATACATGGTTGTATTGGATACCAAGCTGTTTCAGAGCTTGAATTGGTGCTTCTATACCACTACAATCTGTACCTACTTTTATACACGTATTCATTTTTTCTTCTACAATTATTGTTACTATAAGTTATGTTTAAAGAGATCAGATAACAACAAGAAATGGATGAAAGATTATTGGGGTTTTTAAAAAACCTAACACAATCTGTTGAAAATGACGAATTAGATCAACAACAACTACAAAGAGTAAGTGAATTCTTTATGTCGTATCAACTTTATGAACATGTTGAAAATGAAGATTTTAACGAAACAGATCTTATAAAATTTATTACACTTGGGTGGTATATATATAATGTCATGCTTAAAAATGAAGAACTTGATTAAAGAAAAAAATCTATTGTGTTAATAAAAATGATCAATTTAGCATATAATTATGAAGAACATCTCACTAACAATAAACCTACTTTCTTTGGTAGCAAAAGTGTACCTTTTGGTGCATTAGGGGAAGAACGTATTGATTCAGAACAAACTGTACCACCTTTGAATACAAACATTGACTACAGTACGATTCCTGTAGTCGAATTGAGTGAGCAGAAAGGCTTATCTGATATGGCAGTTGAATTACCTGTTACTTTTAATTGGAGAAGAGGAGAAAAAAATAAAAAGACTCATAAATTTGATGATAAAGTTATGAGAAAAAATGTAAATATTTTACCTTTAATTTCAACACCTGGGAATCAAATGCTATGTGGCTCTTGCTGGGCTATAGCAACTGCTGGTATAATTTCCGATAACTTTGTTGTATCTGGTCAAGTAGACTGGAAGCCGAATCTATCAACATCTTACTCTTTAACATGTTATCCTCAAAACCAATGTAAAGGAGGGAATCCGGCAAAGTTAATGAATGATATATCAAGAGGTGGTATAGTCAGTAACCATTGCTTGGATTACTCTTGGTGTGCAGAGAATACAAAATGTAACGGTGACGCTACAAAACATTTTAAACTAGAACATCCAGGTGCTAATATGCCTCATGTTGATCTTAACTCTTTTTTACCAAGAAATAATTGTGGTTGTTACAAAGATGGTGATTTTTTCGAATATAAAATACAGAAGGTGACAAGAACTTCATTAGAATTGGATAAAATTAAGTTATTCCAAAGATCCATAAAAAGTAGACTGTTTCACCAAGGTCCTGTTCTTGGTTCTTTCTTGGTATTTGAAAACTTTATGAAAGGTGCATTTACAAAAGGTAAAAGCAATAAAGGTATTTACTTTGAAAATGCAACATACAACGGTGATACAGTTACAAGTGCTACTTTAAATAAAGACACATACAAAGGAAGTCATGCTGTAGCAATAATAGGGTACGGGGTTGAGACAAATGTTACTATTCCAGGAGGTAAAACTGTTTCGTCAGTTCCTTATTGGTACTGTAGAAATTCGTGGGGTACAAAGTGGGGCGATGGCGGATACTTTAAAATGGCAATGTATGGGTATAATAAATTATCACAGTTTGGAAAACTTGTAGAAATTAATAGTCTTAATGGCGGAACTGTGCAAGGAGGTGGAATTATATCATTTACAACAAATCAAGCTCCAAAATTGGTATCTAAAAAACAGATAACTGGTAACTTTTTAAAGGGTAAAAGGTTACAAGACGACAGTTATTACGAGACAGATACCAAGGATAAAGCAAATGTTGAGCCTAATGATAAATCTAAGGATAAATCTAATGATAAATCTAAGGATAAATCTAATGATAAATCTAAGGATAATAGTAAAAACATGTATAATAAGATATTAGGATCTTCATTATTTACAATAATTTTTTTCATGTTATTTATAATATTTGTATTTGTTATTTCTTTTATGAGTGCTAAAGGTTTGAATAAACCTGTTAAAATAACTTTGGGTATAACTTTAACCTTATTATTTGTAATTAATATCATTTTGATAAGCAGATATTTAATTATACTATATTGTAAATCAAAACGCTGTGGCTGTGAAATGTAAAAAAAATATTAACTTAATAATAAATGGCTAGTAAATTCACATTTGATGTGAATCAACATAATGTAAATAGTGTACGTAAACAGATAGAACTCAAGAAAGGAAGCGACCCTTATCATGCAACAATGTCTCAGTCTGTGCAAGTTCTGACAGATCACGATACATTTCCGTATCCAAGATACTTTCGAGGAGTACCTGATTCAAATGTTCCGATAGTTGCCGAGCGTGAAGCAGGGTGGCGCCCACGAAATGATAGTTGTTACTCGGTAAATACACCAAATTTACCTCAATACCCATCATATCCAAACAATTGTTTTCAATCTGCATGTAGCACTGTATTTCCTTGTTACCCACAGTATGCCTCAAAATATGCGGATCTTGAGGCAATGCATCTAGTTTTAAATAACAAGTGTATTGTTCAATATCGATAATTTTTATTAATTTTATATTAATAAAATGGGAAATCAACAAACTAATGCTGATAAACGAATTTATCAATTTGATAAAGATATGACAAGTCTTCGTGCCGGAACAAAGGAAGAGGGTTCAAAAACAGGTGGTTACTACGAACTTGGTAAAAAAGGGTATGACTCTGCAATTTCAAGGTGGGAAAATTGGAGTAAAAAATATCCACATGAAGATTGGTACACAGTTCATCCAGATAAGTATGATATTTTTGTATGTGAAAATATTAATGATAAAGACATATGTAATAATTCCTCATGTATGTGGGAACCAAAAATGAAAGAATTTATTTCCGAAACACAAATTGAAAATCCTGATTGGATTTCGCAACAAAATCATCACGGTAGCGATGATATAAAGAGATTAAAAACTAATGGAGGATTATGTAAAAATCAAACAGAACCTTTGACAATCGATAAACCAACAAAAACAAAAATCACAACAACAAAGACCAACAAAAAAGGTTCTAGACTTGTTCAAATGAGGATCGATGGTATAAAATTAAAGTCAGGTATGGAAATGAATAAAGATCTTTACGTAGGTTATGGAAATGACAGTCAGGTATATGTATTTTTTCTCAGTGAAATGAATAACGGGATGTTTGTAGGTAAAAATATTACTGGTATACATAAGTTAAACAATTAAGGTAATAAATATAAAAATGCTACGCAATTACAAAAATATCAACACTTTAATGAATATGATTATGTGTATATCAATATTATCTATCTCACATTTCTATCCGTCAGATATGAATACCATGACGATTGCAACATACCCTTTGTTTATTTATTGTATAGTCGATATTCCTTATAATAGATGGGATATGGTTTTACATCACTCTTTCACTCTTATTCTTGGTCTCACTCTAAGTTTTGATTATGTTGGTAAAAATGAGGATCTCACTCTTATGGTATCGAAAACTTTTATAGATACGGAGATATCAACAATATTTTTGAACATGCTCTATCTAGGATATAATCAAGCTCTTATTAGAATTTCATTTATTACGACTTTCTTCTATTACAGAATTATATGTATATTATTTCTACTATTTATCAATCCTTCAACTTGTTACTTTTGTAACCAATCAGACTTTGTATGTGGAAATGATATTACCTGCAACAAACTGTGGATAATTTCTACAATTGGCTTATCATCTCTTAATATATTTTGGTTTGTCAAAATCTTAAAAAATCTTAAACTACAATAAATGAGTAAAAAGCAATATTGTTTTCAAATAACTCCGAAGAATGTTCCATTTGATTCAAATGCTCTTAAATTGTATATAAAAAATCTCTACATAGCAAAAGGTGTATCAGATAGTTCATTTTTAGTTATATTTGTACCAAGTGAAGATAGTACATGTATAGTCCTTAAGACATCTGGAAAGGAAAAAATTAAATTAATTGAAAATATAAACAAAGGGTTGACTGGAAAAACCTTAAAATGGAGAAATATTACTCTTGGTAAACCAACAGAGTTTATAGAGGGTGCACAGACATGGTTTGATGATAATAAGGTTGAGAAGAAAGGTCAAAAATGGACCAGTATTGTGCAAAAAGGTCCAAATTTTCCCCATATCACAAAACCATATAAACTTGAAGGGGGAAAATTGATGTATAATGGTACAATGTATATTTTAAATTCAAAGGAAGAGCAGGCTGCTATGTTTTATGCTAAACGACTTGTTAGTGAAGAAGATGGTAATGTTGTTGACAAACTTACAAAAGATCAAGTGTTTAATACAAACTTCTGGAAAGACTTTAAGAAGATTCTCTCACCTAGTCACAAATCCATATTTAAATCTTTCAATAAATTGGGTTGGAAAAACTTAAAAGACATAGTTAAACAACAAAAGTCTGTTACACTGACAGAAGAAGAGAAAGAATTGAAGAAGGTTGACAGTATAGAAACATCAAGGTATTACGGTTATTCATATCTTGACGGGAATAGAGAACAAGTTGGTAATTTTAATGTGGAACCGGTTGGACTTTTCATGGGTCGTGGTAAGAATCCTCTTCGTGGTAGAATCAAAAAAGAAGTTGATCCAGAGGATGTTATTATAAATGTCGGAAAATATGACAAGGTACCAACCCCCCCAATAGGTCATACATGGGGGGGAATTGTGCATGATCATACGTCTGTATGGTTAGCAAAATGGAAAGATAGTGTTACTGGAAACACAAAGTATATACGCTTTGCTGCCACTGGAAAGTTCAAAGGGCAATCAGACCTTGGAAAATACGAAAATGCTCGCAAGTTACATACTAACATTGAACTTGTAAGGGATAAGTATATGTCATATGCAAAATCTTCCAACAATGAGTATATGCAATTAGGAACTGTTATATGGCTTATTGACAATCATGGTATCAGGCCTGGTGATGAAAGATCAAAAGATCAAGCAGATACTGTTGGTGCTTCAACTCTTAGAGTAGAGCATATAAAATTGTTATCAGAAAATAAAATTAAGCTTCATTTTCTCGGAAAAGACAGTATCGAGTTTAAAAAAGATTTTGCTGTTCCCAAGTTAATCTACGACAACTTCAAGAAATTAATATCTGGTAAAAGAAAATGCCAGCAAATTTTTGACAAAATTTCAGCTAGCAGTATTAATGATTATCTTCAGACGATTGATGAAAACTTTAGCTCTAAATTTTTTCGTACTAGACTAGGATCTAGTGTAATGTTTGAAGCACTTACAAATGTAAAAATACCAAAATACGCGACTAAAAAGCAAATAAAGATCCTTTTTGACAAAGCCAATATAAAAGTGGCAAAGATACTGAACCATACAAGGAGTATAACAACAAAAGCATGTGAATCGTTAAATAAGTTGAAGGATCAACTTAAGGATCTTAAACTAAAATTAAACGAAGATTCTAAAATACAAAAGAAAATAGAAAAAGTACGTGAAAGTATTAATTGCAAAAGCCAAGGACTAGATGTTGCAATGACTACATCTCTAACTAACTATATCGATCCTCGTATAGTTGTTTCTTGGGCTGAGAAGCAGGGAAAAGGGCGCGGCACAGACATGACAATGCAAATTATTAAATCTATTTATAGCACTGCAATGCTCAAGAAGTTTGATTGGGCCATTAAATCAACACCTAAAAATTGGAGCTGGTTAACAAGTCGATTGAATGGGACTACTGAACTCATACCTAAGGCAAAGAGCGAGGCAAAGAGCGAGGCAAAGAGCGAGGCAAAGAGCGAGGCAAAGAGCGAGGCAAAGAGCGAGGCAAAGAGCGAGGCAAAGAGCGAGGCAAAGAGCGATAAAGATAACATGATCATACTTAAACTATGCAAGAGTAATTTTACAAATGTAAAAGTAACTCTTGGCCTTGAAAAGAATGTTTTACCAACTGGTGGGTATATTTACCCAGCATTAGAATTATGGCATCCTTTTACACTACTTATGGTTAAAAAAGGAATCGGTAATATTACTTTTGCGAAAAAGTTCAATAAATTATACGATATATTTAACAAAGTTTAATATAATATTTGTAATATTATATTTGTAATATTATATTATTGTTACTCGCAAAACAGACGGTATTCAAGTGAAACTGGTTTTACAAATCCTTTAGTATTCAGAGTATCAATTCCATTCTCTGCCGCAATTTGTTGAGAGTCCGATTTTTTAATACCGGAACCTTCACCAATTTTGATCCATCCACTACCAGGTTTTAATATTTTTTCACCAGTACTAGAAGTTAAAATTGAAGGATTTTTTCTGGCATTCAAAGGCACTTGGTATAATTTTGAAGTTGCCAGACCATCCTCTCTTGTATCGATAAACTTAAAAGTACCTATTTGGTTACCAAACATATCAAAGATTTCCTTCATTCTTGTTTTAGAGTCGTATAAATCTGTGTACTTTAATGATATATCAATTTCGTCAAATATACTGAGCAGAATGTCATATACTATGGCATACCCAACACCTGGTCGATATTCTTCATCTAGTATTTTCTCAGTACAACCAATAATTGCCTCAAATACATCCTCAAGTAGGTCAATCCTGTTTCTAACACGATATAGGACACCTCTTTCTGGGGTTTCCACATCGTTTGCTACCGAAATAAATTCTTCGAAATTAAGTTTCTCTGCTATACTTGACAAAGACTGCTTTGAACCATAATTAATTCGTAATCGTGCTACAACTTTAACACCTTTTGGGCATTTAAGTTGTGGAAATCTACGATATGCATACCAGACAATAAATTTATTAACTGATAGATCACCAAGTTGTTCATAAATTTCATAATTTTCAGTATTATTAGCCGAAGCAGATGTAAATGCTTTACCGAATAATTTCATATTATTCGGTGTTGTTAAGGTCTCGATATATTCATTCTTAAGTTTACCTCTACGAAGGAATAATGTGATAAGCTCCTTAAAGTTATCACCTCGATCCCCAATAAATATTTCATTATGTTTTATATTGGACATAGTTTACTATTTTGTTATTACAGACTCTTTAATTTTCATTTTTAATAATATTCTTTACAATAAATGTCAAATTATAATTACCCTAACGGAGTAATTAAACCGCCAACAACATCGTGTTACTCTGGCTTAGGAGCGTATGGTTCTTATGGAGCAGTAAACAATATAGTAGCTCCAAGACTTGTAAGCTTAACCCCCAAACTGTTTAATGTATTTGGAAGTAAAGGTCACGGCTTTTCTCATCAAAGGAAACATCAGCAACTCTCACAAAATTGTCATCAATACTTAACAAGTGATCAGACATGTAAGATGAACTGACCGCTTAATTTACATGTCTGATTTCTTGAAGTTGACCAACGATATCACGGAACAAATCATTTTTTAGTGACTCAATACCGAGTTCAAACTTATAAACTCGTACATGTCCAGAGTTTGACCGTTACAATCTTTATAATACCACAGTTGTGCCATCATGTCTTAAACTTTACTGTACCCTGATTCATCACCAGCGGCCTCGTTAGAGTAATCGTCATCTCCGTTAAAATAAATATCTTTCATCGGGATTGTATACTTTTCTGGCCCATGAATTACATCTATGTCTTTTACGTTTACGTATACGATACCATGAACGCATAATTCTTTGTAATCTTAGAATTTCTGAAGCTTTAATTTGTATTCTATCTTGAACTATACGATTAAACATCTTATTGACCCTTGACAGATCTATACTTTCTGGTAAAGTGACAAACATTTTTGTCATGTACCCCATAGAGTCTTCGCTCATAGTTTTTTTATTTAAGTAAATAAAAAAAATGAGAAAAGTCTAAAGATTTAACATATATATACAAAAAATATGGATAATTTACACAACATTCTTCCACTGCTACGACAGTTTGGAATTTCACCTGATCAACTAGGACCTGAAAGATTGGAACAACTAATGAAAATATCTGATAAAATATCAGATCCGGAAGCTATAAACGAAGAATTAGCTTCAAAAGTCATGGATACACTTGGTATTACAACATCTCATAATAATCCACAGAAGAAAAAACCCAAGAAGAAGAAAATTGGACGTAATACAAAATGTCCATGTGAGTCTGGTCTTAAATGGAAAAAGTGTTGTATGCCTCTGAATAATTAAAACTTTAACTCGTCATAACCACCTAAAAATTTACCCTCGTGAAATATCATTGGAAAATACCGATACTTATTTGTCAAAATATCAACAGCCTTAAAAATTTTCTTATCGTTTTCAGAAGTCAATGTTATCATTTCATACTTTGAAAGAGAGTAATTACCCTTTTTCTTCAAAAGTTTCTTGGAGTCTTCGCATGCTCCACAGCCTTCTAATGTAACCATAAACCATAAACTGTTCTTAATTTCCCGTCTAAGATCCATATATGTCATGTCACTCGGAGATTTCTTCTTTGGAGATTTCTTCTTTGGAGATTTCTTCTTTGGAGATTTCTTCTTTGGAGATTTCTTCTTTGGAGATTTCTTCTTTGAATTTAAAACCCTTTGTATTTTTTTTTGCTCATTTTTACAAGTTGTCAATTCCTTCTTTAAATTCTTCATATCTTTTGCAATACGATCAATTTGTTTAGTTAATTTGTTCATTTTTTATTATACTAAATAATTCTTATTAAGAATTATTTAATTACAATTCCATTTTCTCAATGACACAATTGAAATACATTTACTCTGTCTTCGTTTTTGTTGTCTAACATTTACCCAAAATGGACTATCGTCACCATCCCTGTATGCATTTCCTTGAATTTCCCACCCAAATTCTTTTTTACCATTACTTCTATGTACATATAATTTATCACCAAACTCTTCCTTAAGTTTTTCACACGATATAACACTTTCTTCCAACCATATTGATCCTAATGATTTACACTCTTCATTATCACATGTTTGTATACCAATATAATCATCTCTATTAACTTTATTAAAGTTATTTCCTTTTTCTTCTAGACACACGTCACATACCGAATTAATGGTTATTCTGTGAGGGTATACTAATCTGCTTATCATTTTTAGGTTAGGTATGTATTACTTTAATATGGAATTTTATTTTTTCCCATCTTTCTTTCCTGATAGATTTTTGAATAAATTATTTATACAGCTTTTCTTTTTATCATGCGGGCCTCCACATACACATTTTTGTGAATATCCTTCACTTGTTAGTATAATAGTTCTTATAGCAACATCTTTACCACAAACATCACATTTGTTACTTGCAGACATTAGACTTTCATCATCACTTGCAGACATTAGACTTTCAACACCACTTTCATCACCACCACTTTCATCACCACCACTTTCATCACCACCACTTTCATCACCACCACTTTCATCACCACCACTTTCATCACCACTTTCATCACCACTTTCATCACCATCAATTATTTCTGTTATTTCTATCTCTCTTTCATTTTCAACTAGTTTCTCCATTTTATTTATACTCTCGATAAGAAGATTTATTAATCCATCAGCAAGTATATCACGAGGTGTATCACGAGGTGTATCACGAGGTGTATCACGAGGTGTATCACGAGGTGTATCACGAGGTGTATCACCGTATTTACCCATTTTCTTAGCATGCCAGTTGGTAAAAGTTTCTCGTAACATATTCAAGAAATCAGGTCTTAGTTTTTTCCCTGTATACGGATTTATCATATCTTCTTGGTCATTAAACAGGTCGTCAACAAGTATATCATTAATATCCAAACAATATATTTTTTCGTCTTCTTCATACTGAATTAAATTCTTATCTTGGGTATTAGCGATTTCATCCTTGTTAACGCATCTATCCCTCCATTTATTATTGAAATTTGATGTCTCTGGTGGGAAAGATTTCGTTATCTTCCTTGAATTATTTGTAAGCTGAAAATAAATTTCAGCGGTGTAATCCTCAACACGTTTTATTTTTGATGTTAGAATATGTATATTATTCACTGTTTCTTTTATTGAATCTTCAGGTACCGACTCTGGATACATGTGTTCTATGGAGAGTGTTGGAAGGGTTACAGGTAAATACCATTCATCTTCCAATCTCCCCTTAAATATTAAAGCTCCCGGATCATCTATTATTGCAACTAAAGTTGCCAACTTTTGTATAAAATCGTAGGCTGAATTTGTATTTGTATAAATTTGATTTATAACTTCTTTGGTAAAAAGTGTAATATTACCATTAGTTCCATACAGAACAACACCTGGGGCGGCATTTTGTAAGGAATTAGATAACTGTTTTTCACCAATATCAACTAAAATTTTCGTTGATTTTTCTTTTAATAATGTTTTAATTTTTTCTTCTCTTGACAATTTAATATTTCTTTGCCAAGTTTTCTGTTTATTAAAAACAGTTTCGTCTTGTTTGATAAATCCCCCTTTCTTAGTTTTATATACTACATTAAATTGTACGATATCTCCTGATGGTTTATGAGCTATTAATATATAATCCATCTGTTCATTTTTACCGGAATGTTCATTTACAAGAAGGAGAAAAAAATCTAATTTGGCTCTATAAAGTTTAATAAATTTTCCGTTAAATTTTTGTGTAATAAAATCTTTTTCATTGTAGTACTCCGTGTTTCCGCCGTTGACAGGGTTAATGTAAACACTTTGTATTACAACTTTGTCCAACCATGGAGCTTTTCGCATTTGTTTTGCAAATTTCAAAGATTCGTTTGATGGTTCATTTTGTAAACCAACAAATTTTACTCCACTTTCAAGTATACTTTCTTGTATAATTACACCTTCATCATCAATAAATTTAACTGATCTCTTAGGCTTGGGTTTGGGCTTTTTGTTGTCACTAGACTCTTTTATTTCATCACCTTCACTAAAATCTTTTAAACGATTTTCTATTCTTTTACACTCTTTTTTTTCATCAATCAACTTTTTAATTTCTGGTAAATTCTTATATATTTCCCAGAATTTATCTTGAGTTTCTTTTTGTTTTAAAAACGAGTCGATAAAATGTTTATAATCATTTATTGGTAAAAGAGTAAAAACTCCAGTATTTGGACGAAAAAAGAATTCTTTTCTACTCTTTATTACATTTAAAGGAGCTTTAACAATAAAATCTGATGATTTTACGTAATTAACCATTAATTCTTCTTTCTGATCTGTTAATTTTTGAAAAAAAATTCTGTATTGTACGTATTCTTCTTGTCTAAGTTTAATTTTTTTTGGGTTTGGTTTATCCAACTTATAATCCCTTTCTTTAACTTTTAATACTTTTTTTTTGTCATTACGCCGAAATTTTTTTAGTAGTTGACGCATCTTTTACTTTATATGAAGAGGATAATTAAATAGAAAAAAATCTTTAGAAAAAAATAAATTTGAAATGAAATTACTTCAGTAGACTTTAAAAAGAAATGGTTAAACAAATTCCGGAAGAAATATGGGCAACAGAAATATGGGATTACATACATAATAACAGAGATATGATATCGTTAATGTCAGTATGTAAGGAATTTAAGAATATGGGGAAAAAACATGGATATGTTCGTCATCTTAATCTGTCTATGGATTCTGATTATATGAATCTGATGTTTATCTGGGGAAAAATAAATCTTGAATCATTGCGTAGTATGATTGTGGCCAAACTAACAACCCCGGCAGCTTGGATCCCGTTCAAATGGCCAGAACAAATGATATTTTCACATTGTAGAATGGGTGATAATAAAATATCTCCACCAAAAGGAACAAGAACCGAGGTATTACGTATTACAGACTTAAGTCGTAGTAAGTTGGTAATTGACTGGTCTAGACTGCCAAATCTGAAAGTGTTGGAACTTCACGTGTATGACGTTAATCTAGAAGGGTTGGAGGGTTGTAGAGATTTGGAGAAAGTATGCTTAGATGTAAAAAGCGACAATAAAGTATTACCCTCGTGGTTGGCTGGTCTTGAAAAATTGACAAAGATAGTCAGTAACCTGACTCCTGAAAATAGCTTACATTTTGTATCTAAATTGTTAACGTCGTGTCTTGTACCTAAAAACATGAAACATTTACGTGGTAGACACTTACCTGCTCCATGTGGTTGTAAAAATTGTCAAAATCGTGTTAGCGTATTACCACATATACCGTTTACTTCTGACTCAACTTTAGTACCGAAATCTCATCTAACTGATAATACGTACATCAACTGTGCAGTCTTCCAAATATAATAAAATACAAATGAATATATTTTGAATTATCAATAAAGATTCAAAAATGTCACAACTAAAATTCCATTATGGTACTATGAATAGTAGCAAGACCGCAAATCTTCTAATGACAGCCTATACTCTCCGGTCACAAGGTAAAAAAGTTGTACTTATTAAACCATCAATTGATAACAGAGATGGTGCTGATAATATTCAGTCTAGAGTAGGTCTTAGTGCCAAGGCCGATATTGTGCTTAAACCTGATAATTTTCCATTGAATTGTTCTTGTCCTGAAGAAAAATCATTCTCGACATTGCTAGAATCGGCTGATATAATTTTGGTAGACGAGTCTCAGTTTTTATCCTTGAAAAATGTAGAAAAATTAAGATATATAGCGTCTCATGATAAAATACCAGTAATATGCTACGGACTTCTTACAGACTACAGATCTCAACTCTTTACAGGATCCAAAAGATTGGTAGAGATATGTGATCAAATTAAAGAGGTTACTTATGATGTGAGTCCATTTCTGGGTGATTGCTGTGGTTGTAAAACAAACAAGGCGATCATTAATAGCAAATTTACTATTAATGATGATGGATCACATAATATTGTCAGAAATGGATCAGTTGAGCCGGATCTGGGTGCGGAGGAAAAGTATAAGCCATTATGTTGGTTATGTTGGGATGAAAATTAAAAACGATTATAAGTAAGATTTTTTATAATAAATTATAAATGTCTATTCTTTCTATAACTACAAAAAAAGTTTTACCAGTATATATTAATCGTCTAATCAACTATCAAGAGGCATTGAATAATACCGCTGTAACTTTCCCAGGTCTTATCTTTACAAAAACATACAACAGTGTAGATACGAATCCTAAAACGGTGCATATGTCAATTGTTTCAATATCTGAATGGGATTCGAGAGAATCCATGGATAATTGGGAAAAATCAGTTGTTAAATCGAGTATTTACAATGATTACTGGAGACAACATGATTTTCAACTATTATCCCATAATAGTATTTTACATAGAATAAAATTTTCAAATATTCCATTATTATGAACTGGTTAAAATAGGATATTTTACTGAAAGAAAATTAAGACTCGAAATACTCGCGTATAATTTTATCACTTTTCTATAATTTTTAGTTATAGAAATTAATTTATATAATCACACTTAGTAACATACTCGACGTCTTCCATAGACCATTCATTTTTTTGAATTCTCTTAGGTCAAAAAATTAGCGAATACCCATCATTCTTCTCATTTCATATGCCAACATTTTGTCTGAACACTGATTAAGTTGTGGTATTTTTTCCATTATTTCTGAACGTTTAATAGAAGTTTCTTCTTTCTTTTCGTCCTCGATCGTTACCTCAATTTTTTCCGATCTCACTATTTTACGAGATTCATTATCCATATTATTATTATTAATACTTATCGTATTACCATATTGTTCCGGTACACTGATCCCTTCATTTTTCGCATATATTAAAAATTTTTTATAAGAACCAGAAGGTAATAACGGAGCTGACATAAACAACTCTTCGTACTTTGTTTCCAACCAATCCATATAAGAGGTTGGTGAAATACGATCCTTTCTATACAATCCTAATTGACGTCTAACATTCGATTCTATACTTGTGTATCTTGCAGCCGCTGATTTATTAGCGTTGCTAACCTCATCAAATTTTCCAAATCTAACAGTTGCAATAAGTATACCCGAAATAAAACCAAGAAGTATACTAGTAACTGAAATTGTGGGGTTGTCAGTTAATCCAAAAGCCAAGCCAATACTTGTTATAACACTTGCAATTGGCCCAATAAATATACCAGTTCCCATTAGACATTGATGTTTTTTTCTGGCTCTCTGAGCCTGCCATATATGCATAAGTTTGTAACCTTGTGCTGACTGACCAATACATTGAACCGCCTCTTCCAATTTAGAGTTCCAATCACTTGTTTCTTCTTCCATTATATCTTCCATTTTACTTTAATAAATATATTTTACTATTAATAAATGAACTACAAAACTTTAGAATCAGTTTGGAGTAATAACCCAACAGATAATTTTCAAGTTACACCGGCAAAGCTGTGTGAAGGTGGAACATACATGACTAATGGAGGTCCTAATGAAAAAATGTGTCAAAAAATGTGGAGTACAAAAGATGGTAAATCTGAAATTTCCAAATACAACTGTGTTGAAGGTAAATATAATGGAAGACCTGTACACTTCGAGTTTACGCCAATGTCCAGCCCACTTTGGAGAAATGAGATGTGCAACCCTCCTATTTTGTCTAAGAATAGTCCAAAAGTATTATAAATAAAATTGATTTGTTTCAAATCTTACCATAAATTAAAACAAATCATGCCATTTACACAAGAACAATTTATTAATCATTACAACACAAAACGCCCAGAAACCGGTATTTCATGTCAACATGATGCGCAATTTGCACTGAATAAATTGACGGAAATTAAAAATAATATAATTAGACTTTCTCCCGAACAGAAAGTTCAGCTAGAAAAACTCGCAAATAAAAGTGACGAAGTTGATTGGACTTCTTATTGTACTGTACTTTCACCTGATCAACTTTATTATGTTGGTTGGTAATTTTTTCCAATCAACAATATATTGATACTAATATTAGTATCAATAAAAAATCATTAACAGTTAATTTATTCTTAGTATTTAACAATTCATGTATTATCCTCTCGGACTTTTTTTTTTGACATTTATTACAAGTACCAATAATAAAATGATTATGATTATTTTATTATTGGTACTTGTATTCTTAATAGGATTTTTTACACTAAATAGTTATATGGACTCATTTTCAGTTCCATTATACAATGGTCTAATTTTATTTGATATTGACGGTACTCTGACAACAGGAACAGAAAATGAAAAGGTTGTACAGTACTATATTGATAAAGGTTATGCCGTTGGTATAGCTACAGCCGGAGCGATATATAGTCCGAAAAATTTACTCGGTTACGATTGGATGCCAAGAAATTTGTATGATTGGATGAAAGCCAATAAGTTTAATACTTTCAATAATGTAGGTAGTTATATATTGAAAGGTAAATATGACCCGGAATCTTACTCGAAAAGCATGTCATTAAAACCTTCAAGTGTTTTTTGGCCGGGTTGGTCCAAAGGTATGGCTATGGAGAGTACAGGTAAGTTGTACGAAACAACTAATATAATTTTATTTGACAACGATCCTTCATATATAGATGGTGTACATAAATATAACAAAAATCTGAGAGTAATATGCGCTGGATATCCATGCGGTACTGACACACTTAGCATGAAATCCATACCAAAATAGATACAAGATTTTTTTCTATAATTTAACCACCTTATCGAACGTTCCGGAAATTACTTGATGTGCTATAATAAGGACAAGCTTACCACTGAAGTTATCACGAATTGCGTCGAAAACAACACCTGTCATATCCTGATCCAAACTTGCAGTGCATTCGTCTAACATCAGCAAAGGGGTGTTGAACATTTCAGCCAAAGCAAGAGTATATGCAAGGACAACTCGTGATAATTCACCCCCGCTAAGCATGTGCATATCACATTCCATTCCTTTGTACTCAATTTGTACACTGATAGATGGTTTGACTGTTTTATTAGTTGTTTTAAACGGTGTGAGTTGCACTGATATTGGATTGTCTGGAAAGAAAGCGTCCAGATAAGTTCTAGCGTGAGTATTTATAATATCAATAATATTTAACAGAACTAAACTCTCAGCTTCCAATATTTTCTGCTTCAATGTCATCATCGCTCCATATTTTTTTCGATCTTCCTTCTCTTTTGAATGAAGATCATCTGATTGTGACACAAGTTTTTTATATGACTTAAATGTTTCCTGATATCTCTGCCATTCCTCTATTTTTTCTATATTAATTATGTGATCTTTTCGTTTAACAGTTAATTTGTTTATCTCGTCCTTATATTTTTTTTCATATGTTTCAATATGTTTCACACTTCGTACCTTTCCATACTTCCCAATATGAACTTTGCTCTTTTTACTCACATCTTCTACTGTAGAAATTAGCTCTTCCTCCATTCTTTTGATATCTTTGGACAAGTTTCTCATTCTGATTTTGTCATCCTTCTCTTTATCTATCAACTTTGTCAGAAGCTCTCTATCCTCTATTTCCAATGATTCACCAACTCTGGACTCTCCTTCGATTTTATCAAGTTTTCCACGTAATTGGTCCACTTTCTTTTTAAAAATCTCACAAGATGATGATAGTTCACCTCTCTCAATTTTAATTTTTAATTTCTCAAGTTTTCTGCTTATTTCTCTTTGAGTCACCTTATAGTCAAGTAGATACTCTAGATCACTCTCCAGTTCTTCAAGAATTGGTCTTTCCTCATAATGTTTAAGTATATCATTTATCTGTACTTCTGTTTCCTCTCTGTCTGTCATTCTGTGATCGTATTCGGAACGGTCATTATTAAGTTTTTTCAGATCAAATGTAATAATCTCTATGTCATCGCGAACAGAATCTAAGTCACCAGATACAGTTTGTATGTCATCATCACACTTGTGTAGGATTTTTCCTTTCATTTTCAACAAGGAAGAACATGATGGACATTTATAAGTATTTTGCGCAGCTTCCAGAGCATTATAATCTTTTCTTCTTTTCTCTAGTAAAATCTCTTTTGCTTTTATTTTATCAGTTAATTCATCTATATTAATCAGTTCAGGTCCTCTTCTATTACTCTCCAACTGATCTAAAATTTGACAGTCACTAATTACAGATTTAGTATCTGAGATTGTTGATATCAATTCTTTGATATTATATTCTTTATATAAACAGTTGCCCAATTCTGTTAGCTGGTCATTCATATCTTTTGTCTCATCTTCTGTTATTTTTTCCAATTCTAACAAAGTTTTAGCATATCTGGTGCGTAGATCGTAAAAATCATTTCTGGCATTGACAGTTGTTAGCATTGTCTGATAATGCTCTAGAAGGTTTCCTGTAGAAGATGTAGACAATTCATTTTTTCGTTCTAAAATTTTCTCTTCAAGATCGGATATACGATTCTGAAGAGAAGACGTATTTGCATCTAGAACCTTTGTATCCATCAACTCTGTTTGGACCCTTTCCAATTTACGAACCTCTTTCTTAATCAGTACATTGGAATTTTTGAACCGAATATTCTCATTTTTAATAACTTTCTCTCTCTGTTTACTGTTACACTTTATTGGAAATTCCACTATTTCTGGTTTTTTAGTTTCTGATAAAATTTGAGTAATCATGTTGATCTGTGATGTTACTCTTGTAAGTTCGTCCCTGGCACTTAACATTTCGATTTTTAACCTCTTTTTTATATCACTGATTTGAACATCACGACAAGAGAATTTTTCCAACATTTCCAGTTTATCATTTGGACTTTTTAATATAAAGCTAGATAGGTTGCTTTGCTGTATATAACCACTTGTTTTGTACGTATTTCCAAAATAACTATTTATCATTTCCTGAGCTTCTTGATCCTCGTGAGTATCATTTAATACCAATCTATTTGGTCTTTTTGTCCTCACTATATTTAGTTTGTCGAATTCAAGTTCTACCCGGGTAGATGTTTTACCGTAAGCTTGTAGCTTATTACCAGTTCCGAATAATGCAAAGAATACTCCACGCAATATTGAAGTTTTACCGGTTCCGCTGGGACCAGATATAAGTGTTAGGCCTTCTGTTCCGAAATCAAAAGTTGTATCGCTATAACAAAGAAAATTAATAAGTCTTATCTTCATGTTTTTTTTATTAATCTTGGAGTCCTTATATGAAATCAAAATTATATTTAAGGAGAACATGTTGATAACGTAAAGAATGTTAACATACGAAAATTATACAAAAGATCGCATTGCAATCAGAGGTGATAAAAAACATCACGATGTTTTAAAGGAGTTGGGAGCTCGTTTAAATTCGCGTATGCGCGGAGGACCAGGATGGATAATTCATTCCGACAAGGAAAATAAACTAAAAAAACTTATAACAAATATTCTCAATACTGAGAAGTTGGAGAAAATGGAATTAAATAGTAAATCAACACATAAACAAACTAAATACCATCGCGAGGAAAGTGGTGAGGAAAGTGGTGAGGAAAGTGGTGAGGAAAGTGGTGAGGAAAGTGGTGAGGAAAGTGGTGAGGAAAGTGGTGATGGGATTAGACTTGAAGAAATTATAAAATTGGAGAAAATGGAATTAAATAGTAAATCAACAAATAAACAAACGAAATACCATTGCGATGAAAGTGATGAGGATCAAGAGAGTGATGAGGATCAAGAGAGAGATGAGGATCAAGAGAGAGATGAGGATCAAGAGAGAGATGAGGATCAAGAGAGAGATGAGGATCAAGAGAGAGATGAGGATCAAGAGAGACTTGAGGAGTTTAGACTTGAGGATCAAGAGAGACTTGAGGAGGTTAGACTTGAGGAGGTTAGACTTGAGGAGGTTAGACTTGAGGAGGTTAGACTTGAGGAGGTTAGACTTGAGGAGGTTAGACTTGAGGAGGTTA
>Ga0209119_1001318_pt1 | contig 24585 bp, 22 predicted proteins | sample COG_03_FD_184747 | JGI IMG/M metagenome (GOLD analysis project Ga0209119, IMG submission 184747) | Pelagic Microbial community sample from North Sea - COGITO 998_met_03 (SPAdes) (version 2) | ecosystem: Environmental > Aquatic > Marine > Neritic zone/Coastal water | place: Helgoland, sampling...
GCGCAAAGAGAATGATAAACACCAGCATCATGATGATGACGGTAAACATCGATACACCTAAGATAATTTCAGTATTCATAGCCACTTCAAATTAGAGTGAAATTCCACCAAAGGACATAAAGCCTAACGACATTAGTCCAACGGTAATGAATGTAATACCCAGTCCCCGCAGCCCTGCAGGCACATCGCTATATTTCAGCTTTTCCCGGATTCCAGCTAAGGTCACAATCGCCAGAGCCCAACCGACACCTGCGCCAACACCATAAACGACGCTTTCGCCGAAGTTGTAGTCGCGATTCACCATAAACAAAGACGCACCCAAGATAGCGCAGTTCACCGTGATCAGCGGCAGGAACACCCCCAGCGCGTTATAAAGTGCTGGGACATACTTATCGAGAAACATTTCCATGATTTGAACGATAGCCGCAATCACACCAATGTAGCTCAGGTAACCTAAAAAGCTCAGATCCACATCCGGCAAACCGGCCCACGCCAGCGCGCCATCCTGTAGCAGGTAGACGAAAATCAGATTATTTACTGGTACGGTAATCGCTTGGACAACGATCACTGCAATACCTAAACCAATGGCGGTTTCGATCTTCTTCGAGATGGCAATAAAGGTACACATGCCAAGAAAGAACACCAAGGCCATATTTTCGATAAATACGGCCTTTAAAAACAGACTGAGATAATATTCAAACATGGTCTATCCTACATAGCTCTTGATAGGGCGGTGTGACCACCGATCTCGTATTCTGGCTCTTCAATTTGCTCAGATTTCCAGCTGCGCAGTGCCCAGATCAACAAGCCGATAATAAAAAACGCGCTTGGCGGCAGCAGCATCATACCCGTTGGCACATACCAGCCACCATTTGTCACCAGCGGCAGAATTTCGATACCCATCAAGCTTCCAGAGCCAATCAGTTCGCGGATAATCGCCACGGCCATAAGCACGACACTGTAGCCCAGACCGTTACCCAAACCATCCAGAAAACTAATGCCCGGTGGATTCTGCATAGCAAAGGCTTCGGCCCGCCCCATAACAATACAATTGGTAATGATCAGTCCAACAAAAACCGTCAATTGCTTACTGATATCGTAGGCTACGGCACCCAGAATCTGGTCCACAACGATCACCAGAGAGGCGATAATGGTCATCTGCACAATAATACGTATGCTGCTCGGAATCTGATTCCGAATCAGGGATATAAACAGATTTGAGAATGCCGTCACCAGTGTCAGTGCAATGCACATGACCAGCGCCACACTCATTTGTGTGGTCACAGCCAGGGCTGAGCAAATACCGAGAATTTGCAGGCCAATCGGATTATCACTAAAGATCGGCCCGAACAGTACCTCTTTTACACTATTTGACACAGTCACGCTCCCGTCGGATCAACCTTGTAAATTCTTGAGTATTGGACCAAAACCATCTTCACCCATCCAGAAGGCGATCAGGTTTTGGACACCGCGGCTGGTCAGCGTCGCGCCAGACAAACCGTCCACCTGATACTGTGCTCGACTTGATTTAGGATCAACCGGACCCTTCGTCACTTCAAACGCCACCTTATCGTTGGCATAAATTAATTTTCCAGGCCACAGGCCCTTCCAGGCAGGGTTATCCACTTCGCCACCCAGTCCAGCCGTTTCTTTTTGTTCGTAAAACGTGATGCCGGCAACGGTGTTACCATCGCCCTCCAGGGCGATAAAGCCATAGAGCGTCGACCACAATCCGTAGCCATGCACAGGCAGCACGATCCGATCGACCTGGCCGTCGTTTTCCAGTAAATAGGCGACACTGTAACGCGCGCGACGGCTGATCGAGGCTATGTCTCGCTGCTGGCCCAACTCGATAGATTGGCTGGGATCCTTGGCGGCCTTCCGTTGATCATACTTCTTGACGTCGATGCCAGCGTCGATAACTTCTGTCATCGTCAGAAAGCGCTTCTCTTGAAGGTCAACAACCTTGACCGTGAATTGCTCAAACAGCGTGTCGATTTCGCTAATCTGGGTCACGTCAGGCTTAAACAAGCCGGCAGCAATCAAAATATTTTTGTTCCGATCCAGCTCTTTGTTAGCTACTTGCAGCGGTTTCAGCTGGACTGCTGCCATCGATACGATGATGGCACAAACAAAACAGACACCCAGCGCCACCATCACGACGTTCTTTATTGAGTCTTTATCGTAAGTTGCATCAGACATGACGTGCCAACCTCCTCTTGACGTTGGATTGGACCACGAACCAATCGATCAGGGGTGCAAACAAATTAGCAAACAATATAGCGAGCATCATACCTTCAGGAAATGCTGGATTCACGACCCGTATCAATACAGCCATCACTCCGATCAAACCACCATAGTACCACTTGCCAGTATTGGTCATGGACGCCGAAACCGGGTCCGTAGCCATGTAAATCATGCCGAAAGCAAAACCGCCCATGACCAGGTGCCAGTACCAGGGCACTGCAAACATGGGGTTAGCGTCCGAACCAATCAGATTGAAGAGGCTCGACATGGCCACCATACCCAGAAATACGCCCAGGACAATGCGCCAAGCTGCTGTCCGTGTCAGCAGCAGGAAGAAACCACCGATCAAAATAGCCAATGTTGAAGTCTCGCCCACGGAGCCCGGTACACTGCCGAAGAAGGCATCCATCCAGGTAATACCGCTCGAGACGACGCCCTCCAAACCATTTAAGGCAGCAATACCTAGAGCAGTAGCGCCACTATAACCATCGACGGCAGTCCACACGGCGTCGCCAGACAATTGCGCCGGGTAGGCAAAATACAGAAATGCACGACCCGTCAGCGCGGGATTTAGGAAGTTTTTACCCGTACCACCGAAGATCTCTTTGCCGACCACAATACCGAAGGATATACCCACCGCCACTTGCCAAAGAGGGATAGATGCAGGCAACGTCAGGGCAAACAAAATACTGGTAACAAAGAAACCTTCGTTGATTTCGTGACCGCGTTTGGACGCAAACAAAATCTCCCAAAAGCCACCAACACAAAAGGTCACTGCATAGATCGGAATAAAGAATACCGCGCCATACACCAAGTTATCCCACCAGTTGGTCGCGTCGTATCCGGCCACAGACTCAACGATCCAACCCCGCCAGCCGGCCAAAGACTGGATATCCATGGCATCCATCGCCAAGTTGGCTTGCATACCCGTGTGATACATCCCCGCGAACATCGGGAAAAACGCACAGAGCCAGACGGTAATCATGATGCGCTTGAGATCGACGGCATCGCGAACGTGCGAGGCACTAACGGTCACCTGCCCAGGCGTATAGAAGATCGTGTCTACCGCTTCGTACAAGGGGTACAACTTAGTCAGCTTGCCGCCATCGACAAAATGGTGCTCTAGGCTATCTAGTAAGGTTCTTATCGACATTGGCTCTTATCCCTCCGCCTCTATGAGCGTCAGCATTTCCCGCAAATAGGGACCATATTCGTACTTACCGGGACATGCAAAGGTACACAGCGCCAGGTCCTCTTCGTCTAATTCCAGACAGCCAAGCTGAATGGCTGTCTCAATATCTCTCACTAGCAGGGCCCGCAGCAGTTGGGTAGGCAGAATGTCCAAAGGCATCACCTTCTCGTAGGTGCCCATCGGCACCATGGCTCTTTGACTGCCGCCGGTAGAGGTGGTGAACATCAAATTCTTCGCGCCCAGCAAAGCCGCACCATAGAGCCTGGTCAGGGTAAACTTCTCCATTCCCGGTGTCAGGTACCCCATAAACTGTCGCTGAGTGCCTTCCTCCAGCGCGGACACTTGGCCGTGGTATCGACCCAAATAGGCAACGGTCGACGCTGCCGTTCGGCCATCGAACACCGAACCACTGATCACCCGCAGCGTGCCCGGGTTGAGTTCTCCCGCGGTGAGTTCGTCAATACTGGCGCCACGTCGAGTACGCAACAAGCGAGGCTGGCTGATCCCAGGGCCACCAAGGGCCACAACTCGCTCGGTATAGAGACTACCCGTGAGAAACAGGTGGCCGATGGCGATCACATCTTGATAACCCACATGCCAGACCGTCTTGTTCTCATTTACCGGCGCTAAAAAGTGGATATGGGTACCTACCAATCCTGCCGGGTGAGGGCCTGAAAATTCCTCATGCTGGATTCGGCTATTGTCTGCTGTCGGTAGCTCGGCACCGGCCGCCTGACAAACAAAGACCTTGCCTGGCGTAAGCGTCGCCAGCACTTCCAGCCCGGCACTAAAGGCCGCGGGCTGCTCCTGAATAATGATTTGGGGATCCGCACACAGCGGCCGGGTATCAATAGCCGTGACGAAGAGCGCCTCGGGCAGCGTCTCCGGCGCAGGAATTTTATTAAAGGGTCGAGTACGGATCGCAGTCCATTCACCGGATTCGATCAGTTGCTCGACAACCTGAGACCGATCAAGGTCGTGTAATTGCGTTGCAGTATGACTAGCAAACTGTTTCGCCTCACCATCCTCGACATCAATTACCAGTGATTGAAAGACGCGCTTTGCACCACGATTAATCGCGCTGACGGTACCGCTGGCGGGTGCCGTGAACTGAATGCCGGGTGTCTTCTTGTCCGTAAATAACAGCTGACCCGTGACAACCCGATCACCGACGGCGACTTCCATGGTCGGTTTCAAACCGGGATAGTCAAATCCAACTAACGCCACGCTGCGGGCCGGACGGCTCACCTCAATCGTTTGCTGAGGGCTACCCGCGATGGGCAAATTAAGCCCTTTTTTTGTCTTAATCATCAGCTACCTAACAACCAATCTTGACGATGAGAGTTTAAGGAAGCTGTCAATCGCTTCCGATGGCCTGCATAAAACTTGTGCTTATTCATTGCCCACTTCGCAAGCTAACTTCAAAAAATGCCTGCAAACTCCAGTGACATCAATATCAAACCCAGCCCCATCAGACGCGGAAGATTATAGAGATACACTCACCTTTAATCCACTCTCTGGCAGTTTAATGTCAGTTTTTTTGTGCATCAAAATGCAGCCAACTACTAACCCAAGGCACGCTGGCATTCTTCATGCCGACACCTTCGAGCCTAAGAGGCTGCTATTTCGGTCACTTCTGCCGCTGGATCCAAACTGAGAGATTGCAAAGGGATGATCGGGTAGCGAATGTTCGCCATTTTTTGACCCACTCGAATCACCTGGCAGGTATAGCCAAACTCATTGTCATACCAAACATAGACCACCACTTGCTTACCATCGACGATGGTTGCCTCTGCATCAACGGTACCCGCATGCCGGTCACCGACAAAGTCCGAAGAGACCACCTCGTTGGAGATCGTATAGCCCACCTGGCGCTGCAGCGATGATCCCAATGACACCTTCCGTAGAAAGCCGTTTAGCTCTTCCCGGGTTGTTTCTACTGACAACGACAGGTTCAAAATGGCCATGGACACGTTGGGCACCGGCACTCGAATGGAATTACCAGTGAGCTTACCGGCCAGCTCAGGCAGCAACTTACCCACTGCGCTGGTGGCATTTGACTCTGTCAGCACCATATTCAGTGGTGCACTGCGACCACGGCGCTCCTTGGAATGAATATTGTCGTGCAGGTTTTGGTCATCCGTGTACGCATGGACCGTCTCCATGTGCCCGTGCTCAATACCAAACTGTTCTTGGATACATTTCAGCACTGGCACGATGGCATTGGTGGTACAGGAGGCCGCTGCGATGATCTTTTCATCCACACCGATCATGTCTGAATTCACCCCCGCGACAATATTTTTAATGCTGCCCTTACCCGCCGTGGTCAACAACACCTTGGCCACACCGGGGCTTTTGAGGTGTTGTGACAGGCCCGCTTCATCGCGCCAGACGCCAGAACTGTCGATCACCAACGCATTCTTAATGCCGTATTGGGTGTAATCAATCGACGACGGATCAGCGGCATAGATAAAGTGAATCACATTGCCGTTACAAACTAAGACATGGTTTTCCTCGTCCACCCGAATGGTGCCTTTGAAGCCGCCATGAATAGAGTCACGGCGCAGCAGGCTGGCACGTCGATTCAGATCGAGGATAGGATCCTTCGGCGGCCGCAGAACCACCGCTCTTGGCACCAAATTTTGGCCCCCACCGGTTTTTTCAATCAACAAGCGAGTCGCAAGCCGGCCAATTCGACCAAAGCCATAGATCACCACATCCATTGGCTCATGGGTGATGGTGTCCGTTCGACCAATGATGTCGACGCAGGCGCGCGTAACATAAGCTTCTGAGGAAAGGCCGCCATCGTCGCTCATGAACTGCGACGTCAGCTTACCGATATCGATATGGGCCGGGCCGAGATCGAGGGCACACAACGTTTCAAGGATCGGATAAGTCTCAAATTCCGACACCTCATTATTTTCCATCTGGCGAACGAAGCGGTGGGCCTTCATCAGCTCAATGACGGACTGATTATACAAGGGTAGCCCATGTATATAGATCACCACATTACGTCGATATAAGCCCCCGATCATAGGGATCATGGCTTCTGCCAAAGCTTCACGTTCTTTCCAGTCGGCAAAAACGCCTTCGAGACCAGGTCGTGCCACAAGCAATTCCTCTACGTAATCTTAAATTCGTCGGCGCGCATTATCAGATTTTGACGCCCTCAACGCAATCTTAGAATTCGCGAATTGGGAAAAACCCGGGGAAACCATCCAACGCAAGGCGATCTAGCGAGCCTGACGCAGGTGATCTAAAACCAGCAGTCCCCGATCCTGGTCTATCTGAAATTGATAATGGCGCAAAAAATTCATGCCGAGCAGTCCGTCAATGCCCTCAGCCACCGGCAAACCCAGCACTCCGACAGACAACTGGTTGATGCCAGCCTGCCCCAGAGCCAACCGATTGACAGCCACCACGGGCGCCTGCACTACGCCATTAGCCGTTGCAAAATAGGCTTGCCGGCCGGCAAGATCATAACCCAAGCGGGTCAGCAACTGAGGGGTCAGAATTGTCATGGCGGCCCCCGTATCGATCATCAGAGTGACGGGTTCGCGGTTATCCAACAATGCCTTGACCAGCAGCTGACCACGGTTCAGCGCCAAAGGCAGCGTTTCTAGAACAGCCGGCTCGTCAACCCGACTGGCGTCTATGCCAGCCATCAGCTGACGAGACTGGGCACCCAGACGCGTATGGTTCTGAATCTGGGCGAGCGCCGAGAGCGCCGCCTGCGGGTTGCCGGTCTGGATTCGCAATAAGCCCAGGGCCATGAAGTAATCACTCAGCTCTGGCATTGCAAAGGTAATATTTTCATAGATCCGATCTAGATCTGCGTAGCGCTGAAGACCAACCAGGGAGCGCGCATAAATGTCCGTGACGCTAGCAAGCTCGGCTTCCAGGCTTTGCTGCTGAATTTCGGTTGTCACTACCAGCGCGGCACGCAGCAAGTAGTCGATAGCCAATTGATAGACACCCTCCTCCCGCGCCAGCGCTGCCAGGATCCGCAACACCTGGTAATCATCGCCAAAATCTTCGAGATAGGCCAGATAGGCGGGGCCCTGCGCCTGCATAGCCAGGCGCTTGATGGCCTGCAGGGCGACTGTGCTAGACGCTGCCGGCTCAGCTCCATGGATCTCAGAGCGGGTTGCCACACTCAAATTAGGCACTATCGGTCCACGCTCTTGATCCTGACTCGCCGTGACGGATTGCTTGTCTCGCAGCCACCAACCGCTGGCGAAGCCTGTCAGAAACAGGCTGACCAACAGTAACAATAGGATTAGATAGCGCATTTACGCCCCGGCTCTTTGCTTTACGATTAGCAAATAGTAACCTTCACCCCCGCCCAAATGACACAGCTATTGACTATGACAAGCCCGCTTACCGGTCCGTTGAAGATTCCCAGACAATCCGGGGAGCGGCGTCACTGGAGCAACCTGCCAGGCAGTGCTTCTTCTTTGCTCATTGCCGAGGCGATCGCCCAGGAACAGCAATTTTGCCTGGTGGTTGCGGCAGATATGCAGTCTGCCGAGCGCATCTATCACGAACTAAACTTCTTTCTCGCCGCTGCAGGTGCAGAATCGCAGAACCTGGTGCAGCTATTTCCCGACTGGGAAACCCTGGTGTATGACAACTTTTCACCCCACCAGGACATCATTTCTGAGCGCCTGAGAATACTTAACCAGCTGCCGGACATGACCACCGGCGCCCTGGTGGTCCCGGCGACCACCCTCATGCACAAGATCGCCCCACAAGCCTTTTCTTTGGGTAGCAGTCTGGTGCTTGATGTCGGCCAGAAGTTCGACATCAAGCATATGCGCCGCCAGCTCGAGTCGGCCGCCTATCGATGCGTTGAGACGGTCTATGAGCATGGCGAGTTTGCGGTACGTGGCGCGATCATGGATGTCTTTCCCATGGGCTCTGACCACCCCTTTCGGCTGGATCTATTTGATGACGAGATCGAGTCTCTGCGCACCTTCGATCCAGAAACCCAATTGTCAGTCAACAAGGTCAACAGTGTTCGACTCCTGCCAGCCCGTGAATACCCCCTAACCACCGCGGCGATCAATCGGTTCCAGGATGCCTGGCACCTGAAATTCCACTCCGATGCCCGCCGTTGCCCGATTTACCAGGACATTTCCCAGGGATTGTCGCCCCCAGGCGTCGAATACTATCTACCCTTGTTCTTTGAGTCCTCCGCCACTCTGTTCGACTACCTGCCGGAACGCGCCCTAGTCATCAGCGAAGATATTGACGCCACACTGCGCCACCACTGGCGCGAAGCCGAAAGTCGCTTCGAGAGCCTGCGCTACGATATTGAAAAACCCATCTTACCTCCGGAAGATATTCTGTTGACCGCTGACGAACTGTTGACCGCCTGCAACTCGAGACCACGAGTCGACATCAGAGAATCCAGCCATCAACAGGGTGACCAGTTCAGTTTCGCAGCACTGCCCGATGTAGCGATCAATGAGCGCGGCCAGCAGCCGCTGGAAAAACTTCAGTTATTGCTCAATCAGGCACCCCACAAGATCCTGATCATCACCGAATCCAATGGTCGACGAGAGGTCGTCGACGAACTGCTTGGTCGCCATCACATTACCACTCAAATCGCTGATAGCTGGCCTGAATTTTTGAGTAATTCGGCCGCCGTTCAAATTGCCGTTGCGCCAATGGAGCGCGGACTACTATTACCCGCATCGAATCTGCTGGTGCTCACGGAACAACAATTATTTGGTCAACACGTTCTGCAGAAACGCCGGCGCGATCGACAAAAAGATAATGCTGCGGAATTAGTCATCAAGAGTCTGACTGAATTGCATATCGATTCACCCGTGGTTCATATCGATCACGGTGTTGGCCGGTATCTCGGCCTGCAAACGCTGTCCATTGATAATCAGGAAACCGAGTTTTTGACCCTCGGCTATCAAGATGACGCGCGCCTATATGTCCCCGTCTCGGCACTCCATTTAATTTCTCGTTATGCCGCCGCTGACGAGGCTCTTGCACCGCTGCACAAACTCGGCGGAGATACCTGGGAGAAAGCCAAACGCAAGGCTGCCGAGCAAGTGCGGGATGTTGCAGCAGAGTTACTGAATATCTATGCGCGCCGAGAGGCGAAGAAAGGCTTCGCTTTTCCTGAGCCCGATGAGGCTTATGAAGAATTCGCGGCGACATTCCCCTTTGAGGAGACACCCGACCAACAGAACGCGATTGAGCGAGTCATCAGCGACATGGTCAGAGAAAAGGCCATGGATCATTTGATTTGCGGCGACGTCGGCTTTGGCAAGACCGAGGTTGCCATGCGGGCAGCTTTTTTAGCCGTGCATGCCGGTAAGCAAGTCGCTATCTTGGTACCGACGACACTCCTCGCTCAACAGCACAATGATACATTCAAGGATCGGTTCGCCGACTGGCCCGTATCCATAGAATCAATTTCTCGTTTCAAGACCAAGAAAGAACAGAAGGTCGTCGCTGACAAAATGGCGGCGGGCACCGTCGATATTGTCATTGGAACCCACGGATTGATTCAGGCGGGCATGAACTTTAAAGATCTCGGCCTGGTGATTATTGATGAGGAGCATCGATTTGGCGTGCGCCAGAAAGAGAAACTGAAATCTATGCGAGCTGAAGTCGATATTCTGACAATGACCGCAACGCCGATCCCAAGAACCTTGAACATGGCGATGTCGGGCATGCGCGATCTGACGATTATCGCGACACCACCCGCCAAACGTCTATCAATCAAAACTTTTGTTCGCCAAGGCAACGATGCCCTCGTTAAGGAAGCGATTCAGCGTGAATTAATGCGCGGCGGCCAGGTCTATTACCTGCACAATGAGGTCAAGACCATCGAAAATACAGCGCAAAAGATTCTCGAAATTATTCCAGAAGCCCGGGTAGCGATCGGCCACGGCCAAATGCGCGAACGGGAACTAGAACAGGTCATGGCGGACTTTTATCATAAGCGCGCCAATGTGCTGGTCTGTACCACTATTATTGAGACGGGTATCGACATACCCAACGCTAACACCATCATCATGGATCGCGCTGATCGATTTGGCCTGGCTCAGATTCATCAGCTGCGGGGCCGAGTTGGGCGATCTCATCACCAAGCCTATGCTTACCTACTGACACCCCACCCCAAAGCCATGACCAAAGATGCAGTAAAACGCCTTGAGGCCATCAGCGAGGCCGAGGACCTGGGTGCAGGCTTTATTCTCGCCACCCATGACTTGGAAATTCGCGGCGCGGGAGAACTACTGGGTGATGACCAAACTGGCAATATGCACAGCATCGGTTTCCCTTTGTATATGGAGATGCTGGATCGCGCTGTCGCTGCGATCAAGGACGGCAAGACACCGAATATGGATCTGCCGCTGAGGGAGGATACGGAGATTAACCTGCGCCTGCCGGCCTTGATTCCAGAAAAGTATCTGCCTGACGTCCACAGTCGCCTGGTGCTCTACAAGCGCATATCGAACGCCGAGAACAGCAACCAGTTACGCGAACTCCAGGTTGAAATGATTGATCGCTTTGGTCTGCTGCCGGAACAGACCAAAACACTGTTTAGAGTCACTGCGCTGAAACTGCGAGCAGAAAAGCTGGGCATCAAGAAGCTGGACGCCGGACCTGAGGGCGGCAAGATTGAATTTGCCCAAAGTACCCCCGTCGATCCGTTCACCATTGTGCAGCTGATTCAAACAGAACCACATAGATATCGCCTTCCCACCGCAAATCAACTATCGTTTGATGAGAAAATGGAAGCGTCAGAAACCCGATTCCAAAAAGTTGAGCAACTATTTGAACGCCTTGAGCAGAAAATTCATGGGAATGCCCCTTAAGCTATCCAATAAGATCGCTTGCAGGCTGCTATTGTGCCTGCTTATGTTCAGCTTTACGGTGCAAGCCGCAGCCGAGCAGAGTCCAGCGATCGACCCTCTGAACACTATTTCTGGCAGCCAGACTACCAGCGAGACCGAGGTAGATTACACCGATTGGTATCAAGTCGAGGTCATCATCTTCGCCCACAAAAACCCGCTCAGCAGCAATGAGATGGCACCGTTCAAGCAGCGTTACTATCCGGCTGTAATGTATGCCGTGGCAGCAGAGGCAGAGTGGGTACCTGAAAACGCGCAACAGCAAAATCAAATTGAGGCTTACCTCGACTTGTTCAGCGCCGATAGTCCAGCGCAAGCAGCTGACTCCGCGCCAGGATTTCTTTTCGAAAGCCGCAGTCAATTCCTTGATCGACCCGTTATCGATGCGGTGATCCCCCTTGCCGAAGAGGTTACCGATGTTACCGCCACTATTGATACTCAAGCACTATTGGCCCAGTTGAACGATAACAGCCATCAAGCTTATGTCGCACTCGAGCCATCGCAACGCAGCCTGAACATGATCGTCCGCAGCCTTAACCGCTCTAAGGGTTATGCGCTGATCTCGCACCAAGCCTGGCGACAGCCTTTCGTTGGGGAAACGCAGGCGGCACCCATATTGATCCAGGCCGGCAAGCATCTCGGCGACTACTTTGAGGTGGATGGTACTTTGACGTTTTATCTTTCACGCTTTCTGCATGTCAAAGCAGACCTCTGGTACACACCTAACCTTGAGCAGGATATCACGCTAACTAACGGCACCGGACCTTTAACTAACGACATCAACAAGGAATATCAAGCTGACGTTATGGCGGCGTCAAGCTATCAGCTTGAGCACTCTAGAAGAATGCGGAGCGCGACGTTACATTATATTGATCATCCTTTGTTCGGCATTCTCATCAAAATTGACGATTACACCGGACCGCCTGCTTGATCGCGGCGCTCAAGGAAAATTGACAGCGCCTGGCGAACTCGGGCCATCCCCTCGACCATGACTGCAGTGATACCATCAAGATCGACGGCTTGGTCATTGATACCCGCACCGGCATTGACCACCACCGACAAGCCCGCATATTCCAGGCCTTTTTCTCGCGCCAAGGTGGCCTCTGGCATGGCGGTCATACCCACAATGGTGCAGCCATCACGCGCCATTCGCGATATTTCTGCGGCCGTTTCCAGCCGCGGTCCTTGGGTACAGCCATAAACTCCCCGAGGCCGAAATACCATCGATTGATCCTGGCATTGCAACGTTGCAAGCGCCGCGGCGAGCTCAGCCCGCAACGCCTGCGTGTAGGGATATGTAAAATCAATATGGTGAATTTCATCATCAAAAAACGTCTGCGCTCGACCGTAGGTATAATCAATCACCTGATCAGGCATCACAAAAGCCCCTGCCGGCAGTTGAGGGTCAACGCTGCCAACAGCGGTTATCGCCAGTATCTGACTCACACCCAGTTGCGCGAGGGCGGCGATATTAGCCCGGTAATTGACTCGATGGGGCGGGAAACTCGCTGGTTGACCATGGCGCGGTAAAAACACCAACGGCACCTGATGCAATAAACCATGTTGCAGATACGCGTTGCCGTAGGGTGTAGCAATGACCGCCGGTGTAATAGCCGCCAAGCCAGCATATTCACCAAACCCAGTGCCGCCGATGATAGCCAGCACTAGCGTCGCCTGGTCCGCTGGATTGACTGAGCAGCACTACTCATGGTTTTTTGCTGGCGAGTTGATCACGCTTGCGACTCGATCAATCATCGCGGTCATACAGCCGAGTGACATCAGATGGCAATAAACCCAAGCTAACTCACCGGATCGAAGCAACTCGAGCGCCTTGCTATCTTCCAGCGCCAACAGTTTCTTTTCATCGACCACTAGCAGACCATTCAGATTAAATTGCTGCCCACTGACCAGGTCGATCTTAGCGTTTAAGGGCTTCAGCAGGTCATTCGCTTGCAAATGTTGAATGAAAGTTTCAGTTCGCTCGTACTGCACCTGGTACTCTTCCAAAAACTTCATGGCCTGAGCGAGAACCGGGGCGGGCTCACCGGCCACAAACAATGGCTCGCCCTCTAATTGATCAAACCCCGGGTAGCCTTTATCGATGCACACTGCACGTTGCCCGCTTTCGCCGGTCTCGGCCAGCACAAAGGGATAGCGACGAACAAAACCAGGGATATAGCGGGCATTCCAATGACCGTCGGCATCAACAAACAAGTTTTCTTCGTCCCGAAGTCCCAACAACGCTACCGATACGATCTGGTTATCGGACTTGGCAAAAACAATCGGATACTCCTTCGCGGCTTCTGAAAATTCAACACCGGCAAGAACTACAGAGTTAGTCTTGCGCGCAAAACCAAAACTGTTTACCGCGGAGTTCATTCGCAGGTCTTTATGCGCGGCCTTATTCAGCGCTACTGGATTGTCGTAAAAGAGTAAACTTGGCATTCGTGATCCTCGACTCGCTTGCATTTTTTGATTGGTAGGTTGTAGGTCGGCGCCTGCTTCAGGCTCAATGGTCTGGTCGAAAATTATGGCTTCACCTTCGCAGCTTGACTTCAGGTTAGGCAATAAATCGCCGGTAAATTCCGCCAGTAACCCGCATAATCCATGCCAAAACCGAAGATATAACTGTCTGGACAGTTGAGTCCGATGAAATCCGGTCGATATTCAGTTCGCTTGCGATCGTGCGTCTTATCAACCAGAACCGCAGACCGCACTGTCTCAGCACCGGCATTCTGGCAGTAGTCAACCAATGCCGCCAGAGTAATGCCCTCATCAAAGATGTCGTCAAGAATAAGGACCTGTCGTCCCTGAAGATCCGCGCCAGGCTTAAGATGCCATTGCAGATCATGGCCTTGGGTCGTCTCGGCATAGCGCGACACTTTAATCTGATCGAGCTTGAGTAAGAAGTTGAAGCGTTGCAAAAGCTCACCTGCCATCACCAAGCCACCCTGCAGCACACAGATGACCAGCCACTCACCCTGGGCACAGCGCACGTTGATAGTAGCGGCCATTGCGTCCAGTGCGCGGCTAATTTCAGCGTTACTATAAAGCTGCACCGATGGCGGACGATCACTCATGATTCGGTGGGTTCAGCATGGTCAATTAAATGAATCGTTGAAGTTGGGAACGCACACTCGGCACCATGTTTTTCGATCACCGCTAAAATTTGAAGCAAAACTTTTTCCTTGATGGCGTGATACTCGACCCAGTTAGTGGTTCGAGTAAACGCATAAACAAAGAAATTGACCGAAGACGCACCGAACTCATTGAGGTTGACGATCAAAGTACATTCGGGATCAATATCTTCGTGACTCGCTAACAAATCCCGAACCTCATCGACGATTAACTTGACCCGACTGGCATCTTCATAACGTACGCCGAAGGTTTCATAGATTCTGCGATTCAGCATCCTTGAGGGATTTTCAACCGCAATACTGGCAAAAATCGAATTCGGCACGAACAAAGGCCGGCGATCAAAGGTCCGAATCAAGGTCAGTCGCCAGCCAATGTTCTCAACCGTACCCTCAATCTGCCGATCTGGGCTTCTGATCCAATCACCTACGGTAAATGGTCGATCCAGATAGATCATCAAACCACCAAAGAAATTCGCCAACAGGTCCTTGGCTGCAAAACCCACAGCAATACCACCGATACCACCAAACGCCATGATGCCCGAAACACTGACACCCAGGGTTTGCAGAACCGACAGTACCGCCGTAATCAAGACTGAAATGCGCAACAGCTTGCCGATGGCTGTTGCGGTGGTGACATCCGCACCTTGAAGGATAAAACCACGCTCAGTTTGTTCGACAAACCGATACAAAAACATAGCGATAAGACCGACAACGGCGACGTATCTGATCGGTTCGACGACCTCTCCAAAACCAGTTACCGCCTGGGTCGCCACCAGCTCTGCTGCCCAACTGATGCCTAGGACCCAAATCATTAATGTTAGCGGCTGTCGGGCCGCATTCAACAACGCATCATCCCAGATGGTCCGCGTACTTTCTATGCGCCGGGCTAGCTGATCTATTAGACGACGCGCCACAAAGTTGGCGGTCATCGTGGCCAGCACGACGAGAAATACGCTGATGACATCGGGATCTGTCAGCCAATGCCACAGTAGTCCTGGCAGCTGCACCAAGGTGAATGAATCTGTCTCTGCCATTAGGCCTCCTTTGTGTTACGAACTCACCCAGCAGCGCCGGGCAAGATTACTTTTTTCAAAGCGACGATTAGCAATCCCGAGCGAGGCGCGCCAAATTATAGGGACGACCACAGGCATCAATGGGAGCTGTAGAATCAGTGTTGCCCCGCGGATTGTCCGTCGGCGGACTATCGGTCGGGCCGCGATCGGTCGGGCCGCGCTCGGTCGGGCCGCGCTCGGTCGCGGCTATCCGCTGCGACCCACTGTCAAGCAGCAGCGGCTCCGCTGTCGCTGGCGCCACGGCATTCGCCTCGTAAGGCATCAGCCAGGTGTCTGTATACCCGGTCTGCTGTAATCTGCTAGCCACAAGGTCCAGTGCGACGAGCGTCCCCGGACCAATAACGACGCGATGCTGAACATTACCCTCGGCGAGGGCCGTCATGCTCGACACTCGTCCAAAGGTCTTATTCAACTTCAACTCTAACGCCACGGCCGCATCAACATCTGTCGTGCTCTCCACGACTAGATAGTAAAGTCCGTCCGGGTTTCTGGCCTCGGCGGACGGCGATGAGTTCCCCGCTTCAGCACTAATCGTGCGGGTACCTGAGTCGGCACCTGCAGCCAGCGACGAAGATACATCTGGCGCCAAACTCGTCAGCCAAAGATCCGTGACGCCAGTTTTGGCTAACTCGTCTCTTAAAGTTTGCAAGGCAGCTGGCGAGAGCGACGCCGGGGTCACGACGCCGTAGTAGATCATGCCGCTGTTTCGAAATCGTTTGTAACTGATATCGATACCCGTTACCCGACTGAGGCGCTCGGCCTCGCGACTGGCGTTGGCCTCACGAGCGAAACTGCCAACCACCCAATAGTTATCGAGAGCCTGTACGCCGGCGGATACCAGTAGCAAGGATAACAACAGACCACGCCATCCAGTGCGACCCCAGCTGCGGTCAATCGCCCCATGACCGCGCCTCACGATCAGCAGGGCTGCTCTCCACAAGATAGCTATTTTAGACATGATATTTCTGACCCTGCATGATTTCGGTTTGTACAACGTTGAACCCTTCAGCGACCAGTTCGGCACAACGTCAGCGGCATCCAGGCCGTCAGACTATCACAGAGCGATTACTGACCAGAAGTTTATGGCCAAATTCCTGTTGTAATTGTCCTTGGCCTGTATATAATCACAGCTACTGTATAAAAATACAGCCGGTTCGCATCCACGCCAACCATGACGCGTATCTACTAGGCATATTAATAATATGAGCAGGATAAGCCAGCGATGAAAGCAGAACTAAAAAGCCCCACCAAGCTGACCCCAAGACAAGCTGAAGTATTGGCGTTCATCAAGTCTTATCTGGACGAGACGGGTTATCCGCCAACACGAGCTGACATTGCCCGCCAGCTTGGCTTCAAGAGCGCCAATGCCTCTGAGGAGCATCTCAAGGCACTCGCCAGAAAAGGGGCCATCGAGATGATACCCGGGACCTCCCGAGGCATTAAGTTGCCTGAGAGTAATGGCATCCCTATCGTCGGCCGAGTCGCCGCCGGTAGCCCGATCCTGGCGCAGGAACATATTGAAGACTACTGCGAGCTTTCACCCAATTTCTTCAAACCCGCTGCAGACTATCTGCTTACTGTCCACGGCGACAGCATGATCGAATGCGGCATTCTCGATGGCGACCTGTTAGCCGTTCACCGTACCCAGTCGGTGAACAATGGCGACATCATTGTTGCTCGTGTAGAAGACGAGGTCACGGTCAAGCGCTTACAAACAAACCGCAGTAAGCATCTGATTACTCTGCTGCCTGAAAATGCTGACTTCAAGCCTATTGAGGTGGATCTGCGTCACCAAAGCTTCAGCATCGAAGGGCTGATGGTGGGAATTCTGCGGCACTAAGACCAACCCGCTGGTAAACGGGCCAGTTAGAAGCGCGTCAACCAGAGACGGTGTCTACAACGAGCTTTCTTAGCTCGCTGTGTGCGTCTGCTGCAGCTAAACAGCTAGTCCTCAATAATAGCCACAGCCCGGGTCCAGCCGGCCGAAGCAGCCCGAATTTTGTGCGGAAAGCATGAAATCATAAACCCGTAGTCTGGTAACACTTCCAGATTATGGAGTTTCTCTAAGTGACAATAGCCAATCTCGCGACCGGCCTTATGGCCTTCCCAAATCACGCTCGCATCACCGGTGGCCAGATATTTTTCTCGAGTATGAACAAAAGGGGCATCCCAGCTCCAGCCGTCGGTGCCCGTGACTCGAATTCCCCGCTCCAACAGATATAGGGTGGCATCCCGCCCCATCCCGCAGCCAGCGGAAACATAGTCTTCGTGGCCATAGCGTTTACCTGCTGCCGTATTCACCACCACGATGTTCAAGGGTTGCAGCTCATAACCGATGCGTTGTAACTCGGTTTTGACATCGTTGGCGCTTATCACATAGCCGTCTTCGCGATCGCGAAAATCCAGCTTTACGCCATCCTGCAAGCACCAATCGAGGGGGATCTCATCAATCGTGCTGGACCGCTCGCCATTATTCATCGTTGAATGAAAATGGTACGGGGCATCAAGGTGAGTACCATTATGCGTACTAAGGTTGATCTGCTCAACGGCCCAAGCTTCGCCGTCGGGCAGGTCTTCGGCCTTCAGGCCGGGGAAGAATGACGCCAGACCTTTGACCGACTGATGATGGTCTATGTAGTTGATCTTCGGGCCCGCACCCGGTGGATCAGAAATCACATCATTTTCGAGATAAATCGACAGATCAATCAGTTGTCGCGCCATACTTTCGTCCTTCTGATTTAGGTCATTATTCACTTAAGGGCTAAATTTAAAAGCTTGTGCTTAGCGCCCTGACACCAGCACCACCAGCGTCAACTAGCGTTGAATTGCCTGGCCTGCGCCTGCAACGCTGCCAAGCCCACCAGCTCATTGAAGTCCGCAAATGCCAGCCGTGGCTGGTCTGAGGCCAAAGCGCCAGTGGCGGCCAATTCACCGTAGGCCAGCTGCAATACCCGAGCATGGCGCAGCAGCGCGGCTACCGGCCTTAAAATCAATCGAAAACCCATGGCAGCCAGCACCGCAGGTGCGACCTCTGGCGTCTTGCCATCTTCAACCATGTTCGCCACCAAGGGCACGCCAGCAAAGGTGCTGGCGATGATCTGCATCTCTGCCTCGCTCTGTGGGGCTTCGATAAACAGTATGTCTGCCCCAGCATCCAGCATGGCGTGACCCCGGCGTAACGCCTCATCAAGGTCATGGGTGGCGCGGGCATCAGTGCGCGCAATGACCAGAAAATCCGGACTACTTCTCGCTGCAATGGCGGCACGGATCTTTTGCACGGCTTCGTCCATGGATACCACCAATTTGCCCTCCATATGTCCACAACGTTTCGGCATCACTTGGTCTTCAAGCTGGATTGCGGCCACACCAGCACGCTCATAGGCTTGTACCAGGCGCATTACGTTCAGCTCACCGCCATAGCCATTGTCACCATCGGCAATCACGGGCACAGCACCGGCAGCCGCGACGATCTGAGCCGCTCGTTCCACCATTTCCGTTGCCGTCACCAGGCCGATATCGGGTTTGCCCAAGAGGCTGGCGGCAACGCCAAAGCCCGTCATATACAGCGCCTTAAAGCCTGCCTGGCTCGCAATCAGGGCCGAAAGACCATCATAGACGCCGGGCAATACCAGGTAGTCTGTGTCATTCATCAGTTGTTTCAGCATCGATTTACCCATAAGACTTTGGTGGAATACTACCATTACACGGCCGGCAGCAGTACATTGAGATCTGGAGCCCAACGGGCTTCGCCGACAAATTATTGATGTGACTAAATTATCGGAGTAAACCCATGCCCAGACTCAGACAAGTATCCCGCGCCGACGCCGATGCCACGGTACTACCCTACTATAACGCCTTGTTCGGCGATCGCGACCCCGTCGCCGAACCCGGCACTGCCACAGGCACGCCGGGTAACTGGTGGACCGTGTTCGCCCTAGTCCCTGAGTGCTTCGCTCACGCCGTCGCTGGCTTTCAGTTCTACCGCAGCAAAAAACGTCTGATCAGTCCTAAATTGCGCGAATTGGGCCAAGCCCGCGCCGGCTACAGTCGTGGTAGTCAGTTCGTGTTCTCTCAACACTGCAAGTCATTGCGTGCGGTGGGCTACAGCGAAGCGCAAATCAGCGCGATACCCTACTGGCAGAGCACTGATCTGTTCAGTCCGTTGGAGCGCGCGGTGCTAGCCTATACCGACGACCTGGTATTATCGGGCGGTCGGGTTGCTGACGGCACCTTCGAGGTACTCAAAGCCCACCTGTCTGACGAGGCGATTCTGGAGCTGACGTACATTACCTGCACCTACGAGATGCACGCGACCATGACTCGAGCCCTACGCCTGGAATATGACGACGTGGATGAACGCATTACCGAGATCGCCGCGCCCGATGATGACCTGCAAAAAATGGATTTCATGCGCGCTGTAGACTAACAACCTGTATTTCGCCATAGGCGAAAACAGGTTGGCTGGCAGGTGTTTCGTGGTTTTGCGCCAAAGGCGCAAGACATGAATGCCGGCAAGTTTATCGCGACGCGATAAGACGAGAAACCGCCCCACCAACATCCACGCGTCACCTAACAGACATCAATCACCAGACTGGAGAAACCCCATGCCCAACCTGCCACTCTCCCATATCACGGTGCTGGATCTGACCATTGCCAGAGCGGGCCCCACTGCCGTACGCCTACTGGCTGACTGGGGTGCGAACGTGATTCGTATTGAGCCGCCAGCCGGCAAGGATACTTCTGGCGGTTCGGTGACCGGCCTTGCCAATGGCCCTGACAATCAGAACTTACATCGCAACAAACGCGGTCTGGCCATTGATTTGAAAAGCCCAGCAGGCCAGACTTTGTTCCGCCAACTCGTGGCAAAGGCCGATGTCGTCGCAGAAAATTTTCGCTCGGAGGTCAAAACCCGATTGGGCTGCGCCTACGAGGACCTGAAGGCCATTAACCCGCGGATTATTCTCGCCAGCATTTCAGGCTTTGGCCAAGATGGCCCCTATGGAAAACGCGCCGGAGTCGATCAGATCATCCAGGGCACCAGCGGTCTCATGTCCATCACTGGTGAGCCGGGCCAAGGGCCCATGCGGGTCGGTATCGCGATCTCAGATACCAGCGCCGGCATGTTTCTTGGTCAGGGTATTCTATTAGCGCTGATTCATAGGGATAAAACTGGCGAAGGTCAGTGGGTGCACACTTCGCTGCTGGAAGCCATGCTCAGCAAAATTGATTTCCAGGGGGCCCGCTACACCATGTCCGGCGAGGTTGCGGAACAACAGGGTAATTTTCATCCCACCCAGGTCCCTATGGGTGTTTTTGAATCGGCAGACGGGCAGGTGAATTTGGCCGCCAGCACCGGCAAAATGTGGGTCAATTTCTGTCAGGCCCTGGAGGCGAAAGCCCTGTTGGATAAACCTGAATACCAACTGGGCGGCGATCGGGTCAAGCATCGTGCGCAGCTCAATATAGACGTCAATCAGATCACTCGCGGCTTTACGACTGCAGACCTAGTGGAACGGTTAAATACTGTCGGCGTCCCCTGCGGGCCTATCTATACTATTGCTGAGGCGTTCGAAGATCCCCAGGCCCAATATCTGCAGATGACTCGCAGCGCGCCACACCCTGACTTGGGAGACATCAGCCTGGTGCGCTCGCCGATCAATCTATCGGCCTGCCCTGCCCCCCAAAGCTTCCATCATGCTGGACCGGCTGTAGGAGAGCACAGCACCGAGATATTGTTGGAACTGGGTTTTTCTGCTGGCGAGATTGAGGCGTTGATCGCGGCTAAGGCGATTGGTTGAAGGCGGGGTGGAGTGTTACTCGCTGTTGGGATGCAGCGTAGTCTTCAGGGGCGCCTGCAAGTGTTTCGCTGCGCGAAAAACCTGCAGGCCTAGCCATTTTCGCCTGTGGCGAAAGACGGGCAGTTAATCATAGAGTACGACAGAGCGAATGCTTTCGCCGGAATGCATCAGATCAAAGGCGCGATTAATATCACTCAGGGGCATGGTGTGCGTGATCAGGTCATCGATATTGATCTTCTTATCCATATACCAGTCAACGATCTTCGGCACATCGGTGCGACCTCTGGCGCCGCCAAAGGCGGTGCCACGCCATGACCGGCCGGTCACCAGCTGAAATGGCCGGGTTGAGATTTCCTGGCCGGCGCCGGCAACGCCAATGATGCAACTCTGACCCCAACCCTTGTGGGTGCATTCCAGCGCCTGGCGCATGGTCTTGACGTTGCCGATACATTCGAAGCTGTAGTCCACACCACCATTGGTCATATCGATCAGGGCGGCGGTGACATCCTTATGGTCTTTCGGGTTAACGAAATCGGTCATGCCGAACTGGGTTGCCAAGGCGACTTTTGCCGGGTTGATATCCACGCCGATAATACGCGTTGCCCCCACCAGCTTAGCGCCCTGGATCACATTCAAGCCGATACCGCCAAGACCGAATACCGCGACGGTGGAACCCGCTTCCACCTTCATGGTGAAGGCCACAGCACCGATACCCGTGGTGACACCGCAACCGATATAACACACCTTATCGAAAGGCGCATCCGGTCGAATTTTAGCCAGTGCAATCTCAGGCAACACCGAATAGTTCGAGAAGGTCGAACAACCCATATAGTGCAGAATCGGCTTACCCTCAAACGTGAACCGACTGGTACCGTCAGGCATCACACCGCGCCCTTGAGTCTCCCGAATCGCCTGGCACAGATTGGTCTTCGGGTGCAGACAGAAATCACACTCTCGGCATTCCGGGGTATACAGCGGGATCACATGATCACCGGGACGCAGATGTTTGACGCCAGGGCCCACCTCCACCACGATACCTGCACCCTCATGACCCAGAATCGCCGGGAACGCCCCCTCAGGATCATCACCAGACAGGGTGAACGCGTCCGTATGACAGACGCCGCTGGCTTTCATCTGCACCAATACTTCGCCGGTACGCGGGCCATCCAGATCAACTTCGACGATTTCCAGGGGTTGACCGGCCGCAAAGGCCACAGCAGCTTGTGTTTTCATCTCGAGGTACTCATGTCAGCGGAATTAATGGCGTAAAACCTAACATAGAGCGCATCGTCTCACCACTACTGGTATCATGTCGAAAAACAATCTACCCACGGATGACCATGTCTGATCTACATATTACCGTTATTCCCGGCGACGGCATCGGCCCGGAGATCATGGACGCGACGCTGAAGGTCCTGAAGAAACTCAACGTTGGCCTGGTGTTCGATGAAGCATTAGCCGGCGGGCCAGCCATGCAGCAAGGCCTAGACCTGATACCGGAGGAGACCCTAGAAAAAATCGAACACAGTGCCGCGACGCTCAAGGGCCCGATCACCACGCCGATTGGCAAGGGTTTTACCTCCGTTAACGTCTCGCTGCGCCAACATTTCAATCTGTTTGCCAATGTCAGACCCACCCTGTCCATTCCCGGCGCAACGACCCGGTATTCGAATATCGATATTTTGATCGTCCGTGAGAATATGGAAGGCCTGTATTCCGGTATCGGTCATACCCTCAGCGAAGACGGCGAACGGGCAGAGCTGAGAAGCGTCGTCACCCGCAAAGGCTGCTTGCGAATTCTGCGTCACGCCTTCGAGCTTGCCCGACGCTTGAAGCGGCGCAAGGTGACGGTTGTGCACAAGGCTAATATCATGAAATCAACTTCCGGCCTGTTCCTGAATGTCGCTCGCGAAGTCGCGCAAGAATACTCTGACATTGAGTGCGAGGAAATGATCGTCGACAACTGTGCCATGCAGTTAGTGATGAACCCTCACCGATTTGATGTCATCGTGACCACCAACCTGTTCGGCGATATATTGTCAGACCTGTGTGCTGGCTTGGTAGGCGGTTTGGGTCTCGCACCGGGTGCCAATATTGGCGAAAATATGGGCATCTTTGAGGCCGTACATGGCAGTGCACCGGATATCGCCGGCAAAAATATTGCCAACCCCACAGCCCTGTTGTTAGGTGCAGCGATGATGCTGGATTATCTGCATCTGAATGCAGCAGCGGAAAAAATCCGCAAAGCAGTTCGCATCGTTATTGGCGAGGGCAAGTACCTGACACCGGATCTCGGCGGCCACGCCAGCACCACTGAATATACCGACGCGCTGCTACTCACCCTGGACAGCCTCTAACGAGGCGACTCAAACGTTATGTAAAGGGTTGTTGCCGGCGCTGTTTCAAACCAGTAGCTGCTTCAACAGTGCGCGAGTCCGTTGCCGTTCATCATCGTTGGTGGTGAATTCTGACGCGGCAAAATCTGTGACGCCCGCCTCACGCATCTCTTCTATGGCGGCGCGTACTTGGTCCTCATTACCCACTATCGCTAACTGTCCGGGACCCTCGATACCTTCTCTTTCAAACATGGCTTTATAGGACGGTAACTCGCCATACATGGCAAGATTACGGCCAATCCTTGCTCGAATACCCGCCTCGTCATTGGTCACGCAAACCGGCAGAGTCGCGATAATACGGGGCGCGGCTTTTCCGGCAGCAGCCGCCGCTTCCGACAATCGTGGTTTGATATGCTCTCTCACCGTCTTGGGTCCCACCCACGCTAAGGTTGTACCATCGGCCAAGGTCCCTGCAACTTTCAGCGCCTGCGGACCCAGTGCCGCCACCACAACGGGTGTCACCGCTTCGGGCTTGAAGAAAGTGACGGCCTCACAGGACAGCATCTCGCCCTTGAAGTCCACGCGGCCCTGGTTCAACAAAGGCACCAGAATACTCAGATATTCCCGCAGATGGCGAATGGGCTTATCAAAGGGTATGCCCAACTGCGCCAACATCGGCGCGTGCGACAAACCAATACCCAGGGTCAGACGTGGTCCGATGGCGTTCAGCGCCGTGTGCATTTGCCCTGCCATGGCCATGGGATGGCGCGGAAAGGTCGGTACAATCGCCGTACCAAGCTCGATCCGCGGCACACTCAAACCCACCACCGTCAGCACCATTAGCGCATCCAGTCCACCCGTTGGGTGTTCTGCCAGCCAGTAGCTCGCGAAGCCATCAGCATTGGCGGTTTGCGCATGTTGG
>Ga0209119_1001321_pt1 | contig 24530 bp, 22 predicted proteins | sample COG_03_FD_184747 | JGI IMG/M metagenome (GOLD analysis project Ga0209119, IMG submission 184747) | Pelagic Microbial community sample from North Sea - COGITO 998_met_03 (SPAdes) (version 2) | ecosystem: Environmental > Aquatic > Marine > Neritic zone/Coastal water | place: Helgoland, sampling...
CCTCGAGCAGGCTAGCGCACTGAGCATTGACCCGGATCGCATCGCGATCGGTGGTGATAGTGCCGGGGGTAACCTGTCGGCAGTGGTCGTTAATCATTTTGCCCACAATGATGGACCCCGCCTGGCTTTTCAGTTATTGATCTATCCGGGCATTGACCTTGGTGAGGATACGGAATCCAAACAACAACTGCGGGAAGGGGTGACCCTTGATCAAAAAATTTTGAACTACTTCACTGAAGGATACACTGGCGGACTTGATGTAGACCTGACGGATCCACGCCTTGCGCCGTCGCGGATGGCCCATCACCACCAAGTGCCGCCGGCGCATATCGTGACAGCAGAATTCGACCCGTTGCGCGATGATGGCAAGGCCTACGCGGGGATTTTGCAAGCGGCAGGTGTGCCGGTGACCTACCACTGTTATCCAGGGCTAATGCACAACTTTATTCTGCAGACCGCAGTAGTCAGCAGTTGTCATCAGGCAATAGAAGATATGGCTGCGATACTGAAAAAAGCTTTGGCATAGTCGAGGTGGGGTCCAGGTATGGTCTGGGCAGACTATTGGCATAGCCTTGCTGCAAAATACTGACAGCAAGCACGTGATAAATTTAAGTCGCTGCGACAGTGAAAACATGACGCTGACGACCGACATAAGGATCAAGGAAGCATGAACCAATACAACGCCCTTCAGGCGCACTTCGATAAAATCTATGACTTTCAGCATCTGGGTGCGATTTGTGGCTGGGATGAGGCGGCGATGATGCCTGCCGGGGGCGGCGAGTCTCGAGCTCGCGCCATGTCTACTCTGGGTGTGTTAATACATGAGATGGTGACCGATGATAAAGTCCCGGATCTTCTTGTGGGTGCGGCGGCTGAGGCGCTAGATCCTTGGCAGCGGGCTAACTTGCGTGAAATCAGCCGGGCTGTGGTCAGTGCCTCGGCAGTACCTTCGTCGATCGTGGAAAAATTGGGCTTGGCCACCTCTCGATGCGAGCAGGCTTGGCGGCTTCATCGTGCCGAAAACAACTGGTCAGCCATGGAGCCGTTGTTGCAAGCGGTGGTGGATATCACTCGAGAGCGTGCTCAAATACTCGCCGATGCCTTTGGCTGCAGCCCCTACGATGCGCTGTTAGATGAATATGAACCAGGCGTCACCTCTGCCATGGTGGATCGGGTGTTTGCTGATTTAAAGGGTTTTCTGCCAGAATTTGCCGCACAGGTCATCAACCAACAGGCGGCCGAGCCGGTGTTGCCGTTAACCGGTGACTTCAGCATTGACAAGCAAAAAGCGTTGGGCGTGGAGGTTATGACTGCCTTGGGCTTTGACTTTGATCACGGTCGGCTGGACATTAGTCATCACCCTTTTTGTGGCGGTGTGCCAGACGATGTGCGAATTACGACAAGATACAACACCGGCAATTTTGTTGAATCTTTGATGGGTGTGATCCATGAAACAGGCCATGCGATGTATGAGCAAGGCTTGCCGGCAGACTGGCGGCGACAACCTGTTGGTGAGGCCCTGTCTTCTGGCACTCATGAGAGTCAGTCCTTGTTGATGGAGATGCAGGCAGGTAGAACTCGTGAGTTTCTGCAGTTTTTAGCGCCTCGAGCGCAACGTATATTTCTCGGCCATGAATCCAATGATCCAGCATGGAGTGTCGACAATTTACATCGGTTATACACTCGGGTTGAACGCAGCCATATTCGAGTCGATGCAGACGAGGTGACCTATCCGCTGCATGTCATCTTGCGCTATGAGCTCGAGAAAGACCTGATTGCCGGCACTTTGAAGGTTAAGGATATTCCTGATGCCTGGGACGCCAAGATGAGTGAGTATCTGGATATTTCAACTGCTGGCAATTTCACCGATGGCTGCCTGCAAGACGTGCACTGGCCCGCTGGCTTGTTCGGCTACTTTCCCACTTACACCTTGGGCGCCATGACCGCCGCGCAACTGTTTGCGGCGGCGACTCGTGAAGTAAAGGATTTGCATGGTGGCATCAGTCGTGGTGATTTTAGTCAATTGTTAGCTTGGCTTCGTGACAAGGTTCATGGTCAGGGTAAGTTTTTGTCCTTTGATGAGCTGATGCTTGGCGCAACCGGTGAAACGCTGGACGCCAAACATTTCAAGCAACATTTAACCCAAAGATATCAGCAAAGGATCTGAACTGCTGTCGGCGGTGTCGTATCGGGCGAACTGTTACGCACTTAAGCAGTGCGCGTTGCGTCAAATTATACAGCTTGTCACTGGCTGAACGGATTGCGTACACTAGAGTCAGTTTTAGTCAATAACTCAGGAGAAATGCATGTCAAACCATACCGGTCAATGCCTTTGCGGCGACATAAAATATGTCGTTAATGCCGAACCTTTAATGGCTGGCGTGTGTCATTGCAGAAATTGTCAGCGCCAGGGTGGTTCTGCCTTCTCGACTCTGTGGGGCGTGCCCAAAGTCGCGGTAACCTTCACTGCGGGATCGCCGAAATGCTATTCCGATTCCGACACCGACAGCGGTGGTACCGTACAACGGTTTTTCTGCGGCGAATGTGGATCACCCATCTATTCCTTGGTCCCCGGTCAAGACGAAATGATGTTCCTCAAGACGGGCACCTTGGACAATGCTGATGATTTTACGCCAGGATTTCATATCTGGTGTGACCGCAAGCAACCCTGGGTGGAGATCCCCGCAGGCATGCCAACCATGGCGAAGGGTTCTTAAATGTCTGGCGCCGAGAAGTTGGCCCAGCAGAAAGGCGAATTTACACCAGCTCAAGTGCGTGCGCGGCGTCAGCGAGACTGTGCCTTGGGTTATCGATTGCTGGCCGCTCAGCGCTGGGGCGATTTGGGCGATGGTCACATCAGTGCTCGCGATCCGGAGCGTACTGACTGTTTTTGGATGCTGCGGTACGGCGTTTCTTATCATGCAGCGAAGGTCTCCGATTTGGTGCTGGTCGGCCCGGACGGCTCTCTGATAGAGGGTGAAGGTGCTGTGAATGTTGCCGGTTACTATATTCACCAGCCGATCTTGGCAGCGCGCCCCGATGCTGTTAGCGCGGTACATGTGCACACAGGCTGGGGTACACCCTTTTCCTCGGAAGCTCGTTTGCTGGAGCCTATTACCCAGGAGGCCTGTATTTTCTTCGAAGACCATGCATTGTTCGACGATGAAGAAGTTCAGGTTCAAAGCCTCGAGGCGGGTGCTCGAATCGCCGAGGCGCTGGGTAACACACGAGCCATTATCCTGCGTAACCACGGTTTGTTGACAGTGGGAGATAGCGTCGCAGAGGCTGTGGGTAGTTTTGTCTATATGGAACGTGTGGCCGAGGCGCATATGAAGGTCAAGCAGGTGAAGCCCATCTCAGCAGCAGCAGCTCGATTTGCTCAAGCTGATTTAGTTAGCCAGGGTATCGGCCGCTCTGGTTTTGCGTCGTTGGTGCGACGTCATATTGGTGATCCCGAGATCGTAACCCATTAAGCAGAATTCAAGATAAAAGGTCCGCGTTAGCAGCGACCTTTTGCGTGGTGAAAACGCGCCTTATTGGATTCGTAGTGGGGCTGGAACCAGTTGCTAGCGCCAATAGAGAATCGTTCGGACACTCGGTGCGCTAGTGTTTGTCTAGACGCAAATTTAACCTAATAATAATAAGGAGAAATAGAATGGATTTTTTAATGAACACAACTATTTTGGCGCCCGCGGCGGTTTTAGTGGCCTGGTCTATGGTCATGATGCTTTGGGTTGTCGTGACTCGCTTACGCGCCTTCGGTGAGGCGGGCGTCGATCTGGCGAATGCTGAGCCGGGTGGCCGTTATGCGGATCTTGAAGCGACGATGCCAGCAAAGGTTAACTGGAAAGCGCATAATTTTACGCATCTGATGGAACAGCCTACCATTTTTTACGCCGTGGTTTGCATTATCGCTATTGCCGGTGGTAGTGGTGCTGTCGTGGCGTGGGCTTGGGCCTATACCGTTATTCGTATTATCCATAGCTTGTGGCAATCATTGGTCAATACCATACCGATTCGATTTGCGCTGTTTGTCGGCTCCAATGTTTGTCTGCTGGTATTGAGTTATCACGCATTGAGTCTGACCCTGAGCTAAGCTCGCTACGGTGGCGCTCATCTTATGCGGGTTGTCACCGCCTGTGGCGTACCCAGAATAGTGTAGGTGTGCCCATTTCATCCCAGCATCAGTGCTTGTGGATGAGGTTTACGTCAGTGGCAATGGCAGGAGATCGTGACAATGCGTACACGAGTCCGCCTTCAAGGAGATTGGCCAGCATGAGCGCTATTCCCAACGAGTTTGATCCTGCCGACGTGGCATCTAGGTCTGCGCCAGAGCAACAGATGTATCACGTAGAAAACACCTCGCAAGAGCCGATGAAGTCGGTACTCGAAAATAATCCGGAGATCTACTTTGTGCCACCCAAGCGTCGTGGCGATTGGGGTACATGGGAATTCAAGCCGGGATCCTATTACGACACGACAGTAGGTGCAAAACACCCCTTTTGGCGTGATAAGGACTTGCCGCAGGCCAGTAAAAATATCGACCAGCTGCGCGCAGACATGTTGAAGTGGGGTTACTGTAAGGTTGAAGATGCGTTGAGTCCTGATCAGGTAGCTGTTATCCGACAGCGGGTACTAGAGCAAGCTGAGGGCGAAAGGCTAGCGGGCATTGCCCAAAGGACGCCTAGCGGTCAAAACATCAATTGCTGCGTGAACAAGGGGCTGTGTTTTGAAGGCTTGATAGAGCAGCACCCTGGTGCTGTTCAGGGTGGCCCCTTAATTGAGCAGTTGGTAACCGAAGCCCTGGGCGCCGGCTGGATCTGTACTTCTCTTATTGCGGCTATTTCCTTGGAGGGTGGCGTGCCGCAAGCCTTGCATCAAGATCAAAATAACGCGTTAGATTCTAAAAGCCCAATGTCGATTAATATCCTCACGCCGATTACCGACGTTGACGAGACGAACGGCGGCACGTTGGTGATCCCGGGCAGCCATGTTGTGTTGTCTGAAGCGATGCGCGCCAACAAGCCCGTTGGTAAACTACCGCCCGCCATTAACATTGACGCGAAAGCCGGCACCATGGTCATCACAGACGGTCGCTTGTTGCACGGTACAGGCATTAATCATACTAGTTTACCGCGCATTGTGATGCTCAACGGTATGCAAAAACCTTTTTTGCGCCAACAAGAGAACTGGATGTTGTCCGTTAGCCCGGAAGTGTTGCAGCGAGCCAGCGCGAAGTTACTGCACCGCATGGGTTATCAAGCGACAAATGCGGCGCAAACCAACGAGGGTCATGGTTTTGGAGCGCGGGGTCTGGTGGGCGAGGCAGCGGGTTCAACTCGGGATTTCCGACTAGCTGCCGATCGAGGCGAATACTTGCGGGTGGGTCCGCTGGGTCCGAACTCAAGCTCGCAGAATTTCAATGCACCGTTCACGTTGCGTGATGTTGTGCGCAAGGCCAGGGCGGGCGGGCAGAGTGCGCCAGTCGGTATCGGTGGCGTGAAGCCAAATTAAGGTTTAGATATGGATCCCATCAGTCAAGGTGCACTCGGCGCCGCACTCGCGCAGAGTGGCGGCGATCGAAACAAGATTAAAGCGGGAACAATTCTTGGATGTTTCGGTGGATTAGCGCCAGACTTAGATATCCTCATTTTTTCACCAACTGATCCGCTGCTGTTTCTCGAGTTTCATCGCCAATTCACCCACTCTCTGGTTTTCATTCCTGTCGGCGCGCTGTTGGTGGCGTTGGTGATGCATCACCTGGTCCGCAGGTTCTTGTCGCTGATTGATCTCAGGTTCAGGGAAACATATCTGTTTTGCCTGCTCGGCTATGCGACTCACGGATTACTGGACGCCTGTACGTCCTATGGCACGCAGCTGTTGTGGCCGTTTACCTCCGAGCGCTTTGCCTGGAATAATATTTCTATTATAGATCCCCTTTTCACCCTGCCGGTGCTTGGACTCGCGATCATCGGGGTGTATCGCAAGAACCCCTGGTTCGGAAGAGCGGCGTTCGGTTGGGCAATCTGCTATTTATTGTTTGGCGTCTTGCAAAGAGATCGCGCAATAGCCGGCGGCTATGAGCTTGCAGCGCTTCGAGGTCACGAGCCGATTCGGCTGGAGGCGAAGCCGGGATTCGCTAATCTTCTGCTGTGGAAAGTGGTTTACGAAACCGATGACTATTTCCACGTTGATGGTGTTCGGGTTGGCTTCGAGAACAAAAAGTTTCCCGGCGACCGCGCGCTGAAGTTAAATCTGGATATTCATTTCAATTGGCTGGATCAAGGCAGTCAACAGGCACGAGACATAGAGCGTTTTCGATGGTTCTCGAATAATTATCTGGCGATCGACCCAAAAAATTCTAACAGAATCATTGATGTTCGTTACTCAGTGGTTCCCAACGAGGTAGATGCGCTTTGGGCCATAGACCTGGATTCAAAAAAATCCATAGAAGCCCACATCGACTGGATTGTACTGCGTAACACCGACAGTGCTCAGACAAGCAGGTGGTGGAAAATGTTAACGGAATAATGAGCTGGTTTGAATCCGGCCAGCGCCATAGTCGAGTTTGATGTTGGACTTCTAAATTCTAGAAAATTGAATCAGGCGGCAGGTCATTGTTTGAATGATGACGATTTGAATTCTTGTTATCAACTGGCTTGCATGTTGTGGAGGTTGGCGCAGGTTTTTTTGTACTCGAGGCGGAGCCGTCCAATGTTTTTGTAATTTCCCCGGATCTGAGTCTCCATTCGTTGAAGGTCTGCACGCCAGGCCTTGAGAAATAATTGCTCAATTGCCTCGGCGCTCAATGCCTGTGGTCCTACCCGTTTGGCGTTGGCAATAAAAACATGCATTTTCTGGGTCTCAAGATTAGCGAGTTCTGGCGACTGACTTTCTCTCATGTAGGCGCCAGCTAGCATCCGGTGATAAACGGCACAGGTCGTGTACGATTCCATTGAGTTGGAGTCAGTCTCGGCAAACACGTTTGCGCTCGAGAGTGCCAGTGTCAGCACGGTCGCCTTTAATCTGCTGTTAGCATAAATGATTGTCATTGCATATGCCTGCTGATTGCTGTCGGGCCATGGCGTGAGGCAGACGCTAATTCGCTTCCCGAAGCCTAGCGTAACTATGGCTCGCATTCAAAGTATAAGAAGTCGTGATGAACAATAAAGGCGGCTCGTGGGGTTCCTGCAGGTGTTCTCTCGGCGGCGTCACAAAGTTTGCTTGCCGGCGACTTGGCATTCCATTCAGTGTCAGGTAAGGAAATGCCCGAAGGTAGCTTCGAGTTCTTGGTTAACAATATCTCTTTGTCTAACTGCACAAAGACTTCTTCTATGTAGGTAAACGCTGGTAAGGTATGGAAGCTCGAGATACTTATAGCTTGATTCGAATCGAGATGGTTTGACGAGAAACTGACTGCCATGTCTGAGCCGCTAATTATGCTAATTTGAACCATGCCGATGCCTGCCAGAATAACGAGAAAGTGTCGTATTTTTCTGGTGACTGTCCGCTTGACCACCGTGGAGTAACCTCACGAAAGTGCAAAAGAACACGAAACAGCTGGGCTTGTGGATGTGCACGGCGCTGGTTATTGGCAATATGATTGGCTCCGGTATATTTCTTCTGCCATCGTCCCTGGCAGCCTATGGCGGCATCAGCATAGTAGGTTGGTTGTTCACCGCCTTTGGTGCCTTAATGACGGCGCTGGTTTTTGTTCGTCTGAGTCGCAAGCATCCCGCGCAAGGGGGGCCTTATGCCTATACTCGCGATGGATTTGGGCGGTTAGCAGGTTTTACAGTAGCCTGGGGCTATTGGGTCTCGTTATGGTGCGGTAACGCGGCGATTGCCGTGGCGATGGTTTCCTACTTAAGCGTGTTTTTCCCCATGCTGCATGCAAGCCCTTTATCTGGCGTCGCGGTAGCTTTGAGTGCCATTTGGCTGTTGACTGCGGTTAACTGCATTGGCCTGAAAGAGGCTGGTATTATTCAATTGACAGCCACGGTGCTGAAGCTCGTACCGCTTCTTGTCATTGGTGTGGCGGTGGTGTTTTATTTTGATAGGGCGGCATTTACGCCTTTGAACACCAGCACGGTATCTAATTTTGATGCAGTCACTGCCACAGCGGCTTTGACCCTATGGGCTTTTTTGGGCCTAGAGTCGGCAACGGTGCCTGCCGACAGTGTCGAGAATCCTACTGTTAATATTCCTCGTGCAACGTTATTAGGTTTTTTGATTGCGGCCGTGGTCTATATCTCCAGCACGGCGACCATTCTGAGTGTCGTGCCACAGACAGATCTTGTTAGCTCTTCAGCGCCGTTCGCAGATGCTGCACGCTTGATGTGGGGTGAGTGGGCTGGCTACTTCATTGCATTTATCGCCGTCATCAGTTGCTTTGGTGCGCTGAACGGCTGGACGCTGATTCAAGGTCAGATGCCCATGGCGGCGGCCAACGATGGGATTTTTCCAGCCATATTCAAAGGTCATCCGGAGTCGGGAGTGCCCAAGGCGGGCTTAATTATTTCTAGTGCACTGGTCTCTGTGTTGACTATTTCTAATTACGCCGGCGGTTTGGTCGCCTTGTTCACCTATACGATTCTGCTGTCTACCCTCGCCGTGTTGGTGCCTTATCTCTTTACGATCTTATATGAGTTAAAACTCACCTGGCTGCGGCGAGGTGGGCTTGGTAAGTGGTTGACCCTACTTTCCGGCTTGCTGGCGCTGGCTTATACCTTGTGGGCAATCTCTGGCATTGGCCAGGAAGCGCTGTTGGGTGGAGTGGGTTTGATGTTGCTGGGCGTGCCAGTTTATTGGTGGATGCAGCGAGCATCTGTCGTTAAGCTGGGCGAAGCCAGCGAGGCTAATTCAGCTGAGGTTAAACTTACTCAATAACCATAAGCTCAATAACCAAAAGCTCAATAACCAAAAGCTCAATAACCAAAAGCTCAATAACAACTTGCTATCGAAGGAATCTGTATCTCGTGCCCCTGAATGAATATGACAATCTGACTTGGGTGGCCGTGCGCGGCCCCAAAGCTGCGTTTAAAGACGACCCGCGTATCGACGCGCAATGGCAACCCCTGCGTTTTCACACCCGGCCCGATTTTGACGCTGCTATTGTTGAGCACCAAGCCTTTGTTGAATGTCTGACGAATGCGGGTTGCAAAGTGCTCTATCTGGACGATGCTGAGGGATTAACCCTGGATAGCATCTATACCCGTGATGCGTTGCTGGTCTCTCCGAAAGGACTGATTCGGTGCCATATGGGTCGATCCACGCGCCGCAGTGAGCCGGCGCTCAACAGCACGCAACTTGCCGCTCAACTAGCCTCGCCGGACTCACCGTATGCTCAACAGCACCCGCCAATAACCATCGCCGGTGAAATATACGCCCCGGGCACGCTCGAAGGCGGTGATCTGATCTGGCTGGATGATCAGCGTTTGGCGGTAGGACTCGGCCCGAGAACCAATCAAGCAGGTATTGATCAGCTTAAGCAGATAGTTGGCCCTGATGTGGAAGTCCATGTCGTGCCGCTGCCTGCGCCCACGCATCCTGAGGATGTCTTTCATCTGATGAGCATGATCTCACCTTTAGCCAAAGATCTGGCGTTGATCTACCGGCCGTTGATGCCTGCCAGCTTTCTACAGTGGTTAACGGCGCTCGGTATCGAACTGGTAGAAGTGCCCGACATTGAGTTTCCCACCATGGGCTGTAATGTGCTCGCCACTGCACCGCGGCAAGTGTTGATGCTGGATGGACTCGACGTGACGCGACAACGCCTGATAGCGGCGGGCTGCCAAGTCACGGTTTATCAAGGCGACCATATCAGTCGTAAGGGTGAGGGCGGCCCCACCTGTTTGACCCGACCCCTGGTTCGAAGCCTCAATAGGGTTCAATGATCGGCTCTAAGGGCGACGACAGCCTGGCGCGCAACCTGTTTGGCGAGTTGAATTGAACAGGGTGGTGATGACAATGCGGCGACCCGCGCGCTAGTATGTTCCCTTTACGATCAGCAGGTACGCCATGACAGATATGACACTCGAGGAGGCCGTGCGCGCTCGCCGTTCAGTGCGTGGGTTTTTGCCGAAGTCGGTGCCGCAGGCATTGATGACCCAGGTTTTTGAGCTGGCCCAATGGGCCCCGTCAGGTACGAACGTGCAGCCTTGGCAAGTTTGCGTCGCCTCGGGAGCGACTCGCGATGCGCTACGAGAAAGTTTTATGCAGCGAGTGAGAGCCAAGGAGCCAGCGACGCCAGACTATTCTGACGGCCGCATCGCCGAGCAATTTCGTGGCCGCCGACGCGAGTGCGCGCGAGTCCTTTTCGACGCCATGGGCATCGACTGGGAAGACAAGCCGGGTCGCGCTGCCGCGAGCTTTCGCAATTTCGAGATGTTCGATGCGCCCCACATGGCTTTTTTGTGTATGGATGATGTCTTTGGCAAGCAGTCCGCAGCCGATGTTGGGATGTACACACAAACACTGATGTTGGCGCTGACAGCACATGGCCTGGCGTCCTGCGCCCAAGGTACCATGGCGCATTATCCGGATGTGGTGCGTGACACCTTTAACCTTGGTTCGGAAATAAAAGTCCTGTTCGGTCTTGGCTTTGGCTATGAAGATGTAAGCGTGCCCGCCAATACCGCCCGCACCACCAGAGCGCCGTTGGCAGAGACAGTGACATTCTTGAATTAGAATGACGGGCAGGGCAGGGTCAGCATAGGATCCAGTCCCAAGATCCTGTTACTGTCGTGGCAAGTGACCTCGTCTATAGTGTACGGCTGGACGACGCCTAGTCTGCCTCGGTGATTGAAAATTAACCCTAGATCGTCTAGTTTGAAATAAAATATCGATGCATCGCTTTAGGTTCACCGGCTAAGACGGTAACGTGAACTAATGAATCATGACTGGAGCTCACTATGACGACCGAACTACAAATGCTGGTACTTACGGCGATTTTTACAGTGTTACTTTGGGTGCCTTATATTCTTTGTCACATATTGCGTTATGGACCTGTGCAGGCCTTGTCTTACGCCGCAGACGGTAAACCTCTGCCGGATTGGGCGACGCGACTCAAGAAGGCCCATGGCAATGCTATTGAAAATTTACCAATCTTTGCCATAGCGATATTGGTTGCCCACGTGTTGAGCATTTCCACGCCCGTGACCGTGTTCGCGGCGCAGACCTACTTGCTTGCCCGAATTCTGCACGCGGTGGGCTATGCGTCAAATCTGCCGCTGGCTCGAAGCCTGACCTTCGCTGCAGGCCTAATCGCGACATTAGCGATCTTCCGGGAAATTTTGGTCGCCGTATAGTAACCAAACTGACCGAGTGTTACGTGAGAATGGCCGTTGAGGTTTGGCGCCAATTGGCGCCAAAGGACCGGTTCATTTTGACGCGAATATTTAGCAGTGTCACGGGTGCTGCCGGCGGTGGGAATGTCGCCGCGCCAAACGTGACGCCTCGGCGGCTCAGTGGCAGAGTCAGAGAACCTACCTGGCAATGAGGTTCATGGCATGACTAACGCTGACCGAACTGCTGATGATCCGGGCAAAGATGGTTGGAGGCTAGTTTTTCCGCGATCAAAAGACAAGCGTGTTTGGTTCGCAGCAAATTCGTTTTATGCCGGAGCATAATGACGCTGGCGTTTTAGCCATCTTGAAGCGCTGATGCCAACCAAAAGTGTGTGGCGCGGATCAGGTGCCGGCAGACCTTTGTCCTACAATTTGCAATGATTCAGTGATGTCGTCATCACTGCCAGTGGCGGTGAAAAGTTAACCTGGGATGAAGCCCTGGCGCAAACCGTTGCCGATCGGTCTCATTATTCTCCGCCGTGGTGAAATCAACGCGAGGAATACTTTGGCGCCTCGGCCTCCATATTCGCTTTGCTATTCAATCCGCGAATAAATCCATTGTTGGTGTTATCGCTGCGTGTCTGATTGCCGCAGGTCGACTGGACGCCGCCACCGTTATCGATAGAATATTCGAGGGTGGCAACCCAGAACTTTTTGCCAAGGCAGGATTGCAGACGCGATCAGACTGGTGCTAAACCAAGGACCTCCTCGACATCACCGTCAACGCGACGGCGCCCACCAGAAAGGTCCCGATATACACTAGGCTGATGGTTCCGAGGCCAAAACTCGGTAGTACTGGCGCCATCAGGGTCAAAATGTGAAAGCCAAGTACCAGGATAGCAACGTTAAAAAATGCCAGTTCCTTGGCGATGGGCGTGCTCAGGTCAGGGTCGAGAATTCGTAGCAATAACAAGCCACTGCCTGTAGAACCCGTACAACAGCCAAAGATAGTTACGGCTCGTTCAATGCTATAGTTTTGCAGCAGGCGGGCAAAGCCGAAGCACAGCAACCCCGTAGTCACAGCAATAGCGACGCAAGTCAGGATGATCGGCAGCAGATAAGCGCTGAGCAGCGAAAACTGGATGCTCATGAGGGTCGCCACCACCATTAAGTCCACCGAGGTTCCTGTAATGCGCTTCTGGGTGTCGTTATCAATCAGGTGTCCCCAACCGAGACGGTCAATGCCCGCGCGCAGCAGCACACAAACAATTAAGCCATGAAAGAAGAACAAGTTGTGGCTGAAGATCAGTCCGAGATTCACGCCGCCCAACTGCCACGTGTTGGCGAAAGGTTGGATGAATGCCAGATACTGGTCGGTGAGCACATAGGCCAAGCCTAAAATCGCCAGATGAAATGTCAGGGAATCGACATTCGCCGCATGGGTCACTTGAGTACCTGCCGAGACCTTCGATTCAGGTTGCATGATGCCCTTCAGAAATTCCTCGTCGATGCGCGCGGTCTTGTTGGCATGACTACCGCGCCGAATGGCCTGCCGTGCCATGGGAACGCCCACAACAAAGGCGACAAGAAATCCCGCCGAGGCATAGATCAGGCCGAAGTCTACGGCATGTTGGATGCCCAGGGCGTTCTCCCAGATGCCACCCAACGCCAGAGCCTGGCCTGGTCCTTGCGTGAATCCGTGGGTGGCAATCATGCCGAGAAAATACGACAAATCACCCCCGGTGAGGTAGTTGTAAAGTACGATGACGACTAGACCTACCATAGCCTGCATCACAAGGCTCATGACCCATATCACGGCCAGCCAGCTGCCACCGGCGACCACGGAAGGTGCCTTGCCCACTCGCGGGTCGCTGCCCGTAAGCACCAATGACATAAAGCTCAAGGTAAAAAAATGGAAGGCAAAGACGGTGAAGTCACTGTTGATCAAGCCAAAGGACAGGTCAAGATTCACTAACGCGAAACCCAGCAGGCCAGCGATCAGGCTTGCCGGCACCAGTGCCGACTGGATCCAGGCAAAGCGGGCCCGTAGGCCGACACCCGCCAGAATCAGGCTGACCATAAAGGCAAAGGCAATAACGCCAGGAAATGTGGCTGCCATAATTGTTAATCCTATTTACGTTTTGAAGGGTGTTACTCTGCCCTCGGTGCGGCAGGTGGAAGTTGTGCGGCTTAACACATCGAAGTTCGGCGTTGGTCCCGCCAGTGTAGATACGCTAGAGAAATACTGCTCCAGTGCCTTGGTTGCGCTCAGTAGCCGCTGGTCTGAATACATGGCCCCGACCACTTGGATACCAAATGGCGTGCCCTGCTCGTCTAGGCCGCAAGGTAGTGCCACAACCGGGTGGCCGACTACGGTCAATGACGAGGTCAGCGCCAGCCACGCCATGTAGTTTTCCACGGGCTTGGCATCAATCTGCTGTGGGTTCAGGTGCTGCCAAGGAAACGGTGGAATGCTGACCCCGGGGCAGAGCACCAAGTCATAGTCGTCAAAGATACTGCGAAAGGATTGGAATAGCGCCATCTGCCGGCGTCGGGCGCTGGCAATAGCTGCCATGGGCGTTGTCAGGGCAGACCGATAGGTCGCCTGGATATTCGGATTGAAGCCTGCATCCCAGCTGCTGGCCTGATCAATATACTGGGTGACAAACAGATCCTGGCGCACATGCCAGTCCACGTCAGGTGCATCCGTCAGATCGATGTTATGCCAGTCACAGGTACCGAACTGAGGCGCAATCAGGTTCATCCTGTCCGTAAAAGTGCGCCGAATAGTCTCAGACACCAGTACGCCCCCCAGATCTGCCGTCACCGCCACCCGCAGGCCGCTGAGGTCGACATCATCAAGCCGCGCTAAGTGATTGGCGTCTAACGGAAAAGCCATGGGGTCCTTGCTGGCATTGGCGTCGCGCTGGGCGATCACAGACAGCAGGAGGGCGACATCACTCACCGATCTCGCCATGGGGCCCTGGACGCTATAATTAGTCTGGAGGGTCGAACGACCTTCATTGGGAACAACGCCGGGCGTGGCACGATAACCAACAACGCCGCAGTAGCAGGCTGGAATACGTAAGCTGCCACCATGATCAGATCCTGTGGCGAGCGGCGCCATGTGGGTGGCGACGGCGACGGCAGAGCCGCCGGAAGATCCGCCGCAGGTCAAATCAGGGTTGTAGGGATTGCCCGTTGCACCGAACAAGCGGTTGACCGTATTGGCGCCGATGCTGGACTCAGGAATATTGGTCTTGCCGATGATGATGCCGCCGGCCTCGCGAATGCGCTGCACAATGCCCGCATCCTCTTCTGGAATGTTGTCCGCATAGGCCGCAGAGCCATAAGTGGTGCGGATACCGCGAGTAGCCTGGATGTCCTTGATAGCGACCGGTAGACCGTGGAGTGGACCCAAGGCGTCGCCCCGGTTAGCGGTCTGCGTCGCCAACTGTGCTTGTTCCCGAGCCCGGTCATAGGCGCGAGTAATCATGGCATTAACCACGGGGTCTACTTGCTCGATCTGCGCAATACAGCTTTCCAGCAGCGCATCGGGTGTCAATTCGCCCTGCCTGATCATTTCAATCGCATCGGTGGCATTTAGCGCTGAGGGTCGTTCGCTCATATCTACCTGTTTTGCAGTGCCGTCAGCCTCCAACATACCACTGTGACGGCCCGTTGTGCCAATTGACTTCGTCGACATGCGTGACTAATCTCGATCAATACAGTAGCTGCGAGAATAGAACGGGTGACTTAAATCATGACTGAGCCAACTGCGCTGAGTATTGTTCTGACGGGTGGCGCCACGGGCATTGGTGCGGCAACGGTGGCGCGACTGGAGGCCCAAGGACACCGGATAACTATTCTCGATATAGTTCAGCCTGCAGTCGCTTTTGGCTTTATTCAATGTGATCTCAGCGACCCTGCCGCGATTGATCGTGCCATCGCGCAACTGCCGGGTCAGATCGACAGGCTAATCAATGTTGCTGGGGTGTCGAATGCCGCGCCAGACGAGAAGGTCTTGCAGGTGAATTTTCTCGGCCTGCGCTACCTGACAGAGCAGCTAGTGCCGCGTATCTCTGACGGCGGCTGTGTCGTTAATGTGGCATCCTCCGCCGGTTATGACTGGCGCAACCGTCAGACGCTCATCGATGGCCTGTTGGATACGCCTGACTTTGATGCTGGCATGCAGTGGCTGCAAGTCAATCAGGCGGCGTGGCAAGCAAACCCGTACAAATTTTCCAAACAATGTGCCGCTGCCTATACTTACAGGGCTGCAGGTCTTGCCAGTCAGCGAGGTGTGCGAGTCAATTGCGTCAACCCGGGCTCTACCGGCACTCGGCTAACTGCTGATTTCAAGCAACTAGTCGGCGCGGAAAAGTATGACTGGGGGGTGCAGCAGATTGGTCGCGAGGGCGAGCCTGACGATATCGCAGAGGTGATTGAGTTTCTGGCAACAGGTAATAACCGCTGGCTGAATGGGGTCGAGTTGGTCGTTGATGGTGGCTATATCGCCGGCCTGACCGGTGGCTGGATCGACCTGCAACAATCACCTAAGTAATGGGATAAGAGGCAAAGTGAGCGCCGATCCCATTATTCAGGTTTTTGATATAACACGACGAACTGGCTGGTTTTTCCTCGAATCGAAGGGTTAAACACATGGGCAGTAAGGGGGTCTTTCGAGTTTTTAAGAAGATCCGACTTGCGCACAAGGCTGAGACCGCTGTCAGTTGCCATCTGGGTTACCAAGCTTTCTTCGATACGGTGAATAGTGCCGCCTGCTGCAAGCCCTGCGTCTTGGGCAGCAAGGTGGTCTATGGCTAGGAACAAGCCGCCGGGTTTTAGAATACGATAAATTTCATTGAAGGCGGTAGCCGCGTCACCGAGATTAACCCCTTCAGGTGCAAATCCCAGTTCATGGGGCCCCTGAATCCAAGTCACCAAATCTATTGCGTTGTCGGCAGCATCCAGGGTATCGAAATTGGTTAAGCTTACTCGAACATTAGCTAGCCGGTTATTGGCTGTGCGCAGGTCGATGCGATCACCAACGAAGCCCATCAGGCCAGGTGCCTCGTGCAGCACAACGCTGCCATTAGCGCCAACCGCACGGCTGATGATCTCCGTAAAATAGCCTCCGCCCGCTTCCACTTCAAAGATATCCATTCCGGTCTGAAGACCTGCAAAGTCCAGAATTTCCGCAGGCTTGCGAGTTGCATCGGCAGCAGTGTCGGCTGCTGGGCGGTTTGGGTGAGCCAGCGCTGCGGCGACATCAGCGTCCGCGCCAAAAACAAGACCGCTGCCTATAGCCAGCACCATCATTAAACCGCCAGCGGCCCAGTCTCTCACTCTGCTTGTGGTTAAATTCATGTTCGTTGCCTTTGCGTGAAGTAGGGAGCATAAGCGCTAATCATAAACACTAATCCTCATCGAGGACAGTTGATCTGTTGATGTCTGCACCTATACCGACGCTTTGGACTAACAGCAATGTTCTGGAATCCCTGCGAATATCTAGTCGATGACGCTGCCATCTGAGTTAACAAAATGTTCAGGTCTGACCTGCGTGTAAGAAGACCTGGAAACCCCCCAAGTCGATAAGACGTGGCATGCCTTTGAGCTGAAAATTTTTCGTTTCTCTGGCCCTTGACTTATCGTTTAGTGTTAAACTATAGTGGTTTAACGTTAAACTAATAGGAAAGACAGATGGCGTTGACAAGACGGGGCTTTATAAAGGTAATAGGTGCCGGAGGTGTCATTGTCGGCGCGTCAGCTTATGGCTTTGCAACAACCAGGACGCCGCAGGTAGCATTGGCCCCTTGGGGACTTGCTGGCAGCAAGGCCTATACAGACCCGCGCATGCGGGCACTTTCTTACGCAATCCTTGCGCCCAACCCGCACAATCGCCAGCCATGGAAAGTGGATCTGCGCACGCCGGGCGAGGCGATGCTGTATTGTGACCTCGAACGGTTGTTGCCCGAAACGGATCCGCCCAATCGTCAGATCACCATAGGGTTGGGTTGTTTTCTGGAGCTTTTGCGGATGGCCGCCGCTGAAGAGGGCATACTGGCGAAAGTGACACCTTTCCCGCAAGGTGCAGGGGAAGACTTGCTTGATGCCCGCCCGGTTGCGCGCATTCAGTTCTTAACCGGTGAAGCGACGCCTGACCCGCTCTTCAAGCAGGTGATGCAGCGGCGTTCTTTGAAAGAACCGTTTGATACTGAACGCCTGGTTACAACATCGGTGCTCGAAGAACTTGCGATGGTTGTCGACGACACTGTACAAGTGGCCGCCACGAACGATCCCCAGCGGATCAAAGATTTGCGTGATCTCAGCTGGCGCGCGCACTACATCGAGACCATGACGCCACGTACCCTGCAAGAAAGCATTGATTTGATGCGTATTGGCAAACATGAAATCAATGCCAGCCCAGACGGCATCGATCTTGGCGGTGCTTTTCTCGAGGGTTTGTCGCTCCTCGGCCAACTGGATCGCCAGCAACTCGCTGATCAAAAATCCGCGGCCTTCCAACAGGGCATCGATATGTACAGAGCGATGATGTTCAGTGGTATGGGATATATCTGGCTCGGTACGGAAACCAACTCGCGGGCAGACCAGTTGCGCTCGGGAGCCAATTGGCTGCGGGTTAACCTCAAAGCGACAGGATTAGGATTAGGCCTTCATCCTATCAGTCAGGCGCTGCAAGAGTACCCGGAGATGTCGGAAACCTTTGCAGAGCTTCATTCGAAACTGGACGTTTCACTGACTGACAGCAATGGGCCACGGGTACAGATGTTCGGACGACTCGGCTACGGTCCATCGTTAGCCGAGACGCCGAGGTGGAAGATCGAGACCAGACTGCTATGATTTCATTTTTAACCGATATTGAAGAGTAGCTCAGCGGCAATGACCAAGCATCAGGAAGAGGCAGTACTCTCGGCATTTTTCACCGAGATCGGTATCATTTCACAACTCTCGTTCAAGGCCTTCGAGCAAGTGCTGCCCCACGGTTTGACGGTTTCACAGTTCTCGGTACTGAATAACCTCTCGCGACTTGGCGACGGCAAAAGTCCTTCAGTACTCGCCAATGCGTTTCAGGTGACTAAAGGCGCCATGACGAATACTCTGGCAAAGCTTGAAGCCAGCGGTCTGGTCGAGGTCCGCGCTGATGCAACAGATCGACGAGGCAAGCAGGTCTTTTTGACGCCAGCGGGCATAAAAGCAAGAACCGTGGCGCTGAAATCCCGGGCACGTCTTCTCGAGGAGTTGCTGGGACCCTTTACAACAACAGACTTTGCCAACGCAACTCCCTTCCTCGCCAAGTTGCGAGCACATCTTGATGCGGCTCGAGATTGAGCGATGGGGTCGGAGTAAAGTGCCGTGAGCGATGGGGTCGGAGTAAAGTGCCGGAGTAAATTTTACTCCGGCACTTTACTCCGACCCCACCCCATAACTGCCGCAGCGTTGGCAGGCAGCTAATCTGCGTCGTCAGGCGAGCTGGCTTTGCGAGCGGCCAAGGTGTCTATGTTGGCATTGTGCGCATCGCGATTGATCTTGTAAGTTGACACACACCACAAGCCGATCAAGAACAATGTGCAGTACAGCGGCAGGAACAGGCTGGCAAGGTTCATCCTGATTTCGTCGGTAACCTGCTCGAGGCTAGTGACGCCGTCAAGCCCCACCAACGACACAATCGTGCCCGCGCCGATGATGCCGCCAGCTGATATGGCCTTGCCAGCAAAGCCTCGGGCTGCATAAAACAAGCCTTCCGATCGTCGTGCCGTGGAGACTTCGCTGTCCTCCACCACATCTGCCATCATTGAATCCAGTAATACGCCACCGATGATGCTGCAAATGACTTCGGCGACGATAAACGCGCTATAAATACTCAAGCTCAGCCAGCTGCCCAGGCCCGGCCAATAACCAGACAGCAGCAAGATGTAAGGTATGGGATAGAGGCTGATATTGACCAAGATAGCGCCGATAGCAGCGTTCTTTTTGCCGTAGCGGCCGCCAAAATAGGGCGCGGCCCAATAGGCGATAGCGGGCGAGAGCATGACGCCGATCCCGGTCACGGCAATCTGCTGACCCGAGAAGCCGAAAAAGTAGGTCGTGTTATACAAATACAAAGCGGTGCCCAGGCCGCCGGCGATGCCAACGATCAGTCCGTAGAAGAACAGAGCGGCGAAGTTACGGTTCTTCACTGACTGAAATATCTGGCGAATTTCTCGGCCGATCTCCCTAAACTTGAAGCGCTCGGCGGGCTTTGGCAGCGCCGCCATGACTTTCTGGGTGCCGAGTGACGATAAGAGAATGACTAGCGCGATGATGCAGGCGCCGACAGTGGCATAAATAGTGTAGCCGGTTTGGACAGCGACCCCGTAAACCCCGACCCAGAACATAAAGTTCAGGGTGTGCAGCCCATTACCGCCATACCAGCCAAAGGCATAGCGTAACGCCAGCCACTTATTGCGATGATCATAATCTTTTTCGAGATCGGGCAGCATAGCCGTGGACGGCACCTCGAATAACGTTGTGCCGGTTCTGATGATCATGGCCAGCACCAGAATGTACCAGAAAGCGTTGCTGTCGGTAATTTCAATGACCGGATTAAACAGGGCATAGAAGGAAAACGGCAGCACAAATAGCGCCGCATACATGAACGGATGACGCCGGCCGAGGCGAGAATGGGTTTTGTCTGACCAATGACCGAGTAACAGGTCAGAGATGGCATCCCAGACCATCGCGATGGCCAGGGCGATAGAAGCCAAGTAACCGGGTACACCAAGTACCTGGTTGGCATAGATCAGCAGCAAATAACTGAAGGCGTTGTTCTTGATGCCATAGGCTGCAGAGGCTGAGCCGTAAAACCAGAATATTGGGCGCTTTTCTAAAGGTTTCGTTGTGATAGCAGTTGCCTCTTGTGTGGCTGCGTCGCCGGCTCGAGTGATGCGTGCTGATGCAAGTCAATTGTCTATGGCAATAATATACACGGTTATCGGGTTAACGAGAAATGCCCCAGGCGGGCCCCAGGCGGGCCCCAGGGAGGGCTCCAGGCAATGCAAGGAGCCGAGGTAAGCTGGGTCAGTATGCTGTGAGCCCGGACGTTGCTGCGGCGGTCTGTCTAGAGCATAGCTGATACCGCCGCGCAAAACTCCGTCGTTGTGCCTGTGCCCCCTTGATCTGGCGTTAGCACTTTACCTTGCTGATAGACCTGTTCTACGGCTCGTCTGATTCGCTGCGCGGCTTTCGGAAATTCCAGGTAATCAAGCATCATCGCCGCAGACAATAATGTGGCTGTTGGGTTAATGATATTTTTGCCGACGATATCAGGCGCAGAGCCGTGGGCGGACTCAAAATAGGCGTAGTCATCGCCATAGCAACCCGATGGTGCCAGGCCAAGACCGCCGATCAGGCCAGCTGCGCCGTCTGACATGATGTCGCCGTAAAGATTCGGCATGACCACCACACCGAGATCTTCAGGATGGGTAATCATGCGGCACAAAAAATCATCGATAATAAAAGTGTTGTACTCAACATCAGGGTAAGACAGAGCGATCTCGTTAGCAATGTCGCGGAAATAGCCGTCAGATATGTGCAGCATGTTGTACTTGCAAGTCACGGTAACTTTCTTTTTGTCGCGCTTTCTGGCCAGTTCAAACGCATAGCGCACCACCCGACGAGTGCCTTTTTCGGTAATTGCCTTGATGGCAAATTTGCCAGGCGCCATGCTCGCCAATGAGGCTCTGGCATTTCTCGAGGTCAGATTCAGACCCGCGAGTTCCTCAAGGTCGCCTTCGATACCCAGATACATGTCTTCGAGATTTTCTCGAATAATCACGAAATCACAGTGCTCAGGGTGTGCCAGTGGGCTGTTATAGCCCGGTAGCCATTGGCACGGCCGAACATTGGCATAGGTTTGCTTACCCCAGCGTAGATAAAACAGGGCTGCCGTGCTGGCACCACTGGTGGAGCCGAAGAATGTGGCATCTGAGGCGTCGATGGCATCTCGGGTGGCATCGGGGAAAAAATTTCCGGTTTGCGCCATGGCTTCCTGGCCAATCAGAGGTTTAATGAATTCAATCGGCAGTTGGAGCGATTCGAGAATTGCCAGTGCAGGCAGCATGACCTCCGGAGAGGCGTCATCACCATCAATTACAATTACACGTTTGGAAGTCATTTAGTCGCCTCGTTGGTATGCCGTTGTATGCTGTAAACCCTTAGGATAACGTGTGTTTTGATACATGCCCAGTGACAGACGTAGTATAGACCACGCAGGAGGGAGTCTCATGAGTGAACAATACATCAACATCGATACTAACTTAGGCCCCGTGGGTGCGGTCGTCACCGGGGTTGATCTGGCATTGCCGCTGAGCGACGGGGTACTCAACGAGATCAAAAATGCCTGGTATCAGCACCATGTATTGTTCTTTCCTGAGCAAGATTTGACGCCGACTCAACAGGCGGAATTTGGTGCGAGATTTGGCGAGTTGGATATCTATCCGTTTATGAAGGCGGTGGATTCGCACAAAAATGTGATCCCCATTATCAAGGAAAAGGCCGCCAAGATGAATTTTGGCGGAGCCTGGCATACGGATTCCTCTTATCTGCAGAAGCCGCCGATGGCGACTTTGCTTTATGCGGTTGAAGTGCCTGACGAGGGCGGTGACACGTTGTTTGCTGACGCCTCAGCTGCCTATGATGATCTGTCTCCCACCTTGCAGCGCATTTTAGAGAGCCATGCCGGCGTGTTTTCACCGAAGATAGTCCATGGTCAGGGCGGTGCTTATGCCGATCTGGCGGCAAAGTCGTCTGATCTTGGTGGCGCCTATGGTGGTGCAGACTCGGGTCGCAGCGATTTTGCCGAGAGCGAAGTGGAGCATCCGCTGATTCGTGTCCATCCGAATACCGGGCGCAAGAGTATTTATTGCAGCCGACCCCACACACACCGCATCAAGGGCATGACACGAGAAGAGAGCCTGCCTATCTTCGATTTTCTCATGGCTCATCTGACTCAGGATAAGTATGTCACGCGATTCAAGTGGCAAAAGGGCACCTTGGCCATGTGGGATAACCGTTGCCTGTTTCACAACGCCTTGAATGATTATCAAGGTCAGCGTCGGCATATGCTGCGTGTTATTGTGCAAGGCGAGCAGCCCTGCTAACGCTGTGTGCCAGGAAGGTCTATGAACGCTAAAACCCCGAGTCTGATTGCCACGGATGCCCTGGAGAAAATCACGGCGCCCCTGTCACAGGCGTGGACCCTGCCGCCGCAAGCCTATACCAGCAGCGAAATCTTCGCTGCTGAGGTGGATTCGATTTTTTCTAAAGACTGGATCTGTGTCGCCAGAATTGATCAAGTTAAAAGCCCTGGTGACTACATTTGCGCCGATCTACCGTCCCAACCGATTGTCGTCACTCGGGATCAGCAAGGCCAATTGCACGCCCTGTCACGGGTCTGTTTGCATCGGGCCATGCCTTTGGTGGAAGGTCAGGGCAATACCACGCGCTTGGTGTGTCCCTATCATCGCTGGTCCTATGCACTAGACGGTAAACTCCGCAGTGCACCGATGATGACGGGGGTTGAGGGGTTCGTTGAATCCGCCCAGTGCCTGCCGGAACTGCAGCTTGAAGTCTGGCAAGGTTTTATTTTCGTTAATCTTGACCCGCAGGCGCAACCGCTGGCGCCACGCCTTTCTGGGCTTCTGCCCCTGGTCTCGAATTACGCCTTTAGCGAGATGCAAGTACTTGAAACTATTGAGTATGATAGTCCCTGGAATTGGAAGATTCTGGTGGAGAACTTTATGGAGGCCTACCACCATATCGGTCCCCATAAGCAGACGTTTGAACCTGCCTATCCTGCCCGCGATGCCGAAATTTTGGATAACGAGGGTCAGCCATGGGTGTTCCTGAAAATGCCCGGCGGCCATCGAGTCACCGTCGAAGAAGGCGCTTTTCCAGCGCTGACGCCAGCTCAGCAGCATGACCTGATTGCGGTCTGTGTGTTTCCTACCCTGTTGTTTGGCGCCTCGGCCGCGGGCGCCGCCTGGTACCAGCTCGAGCCTTACGGTGTGGATAAAATGCGTTTAAAAATCCATGGGTTGTACCACCCATCGATCACCGGCGAACCCAGTGCTGAAGATCGGGCGGATGTTGTGGCGATGCTGAAATTGATTCATGAGGAAGATATCGGCGTCAATCGTGGACCGTGGCAGGGACTGCAAGCGGCGATGACAACCCAGGGGCGGTTGAGTCTGTTTGAGCAGGGTATCTGGCAATTGAATCAATTGTGGGTGTCGAGTCTGGGTCTGAAACAGCCGAATCACTCGGGTTAAGCACAAGGAGTTGATTAACCAATGAGTGCAAACATACTGCCTGATTTTGCCTCGCTGGCACCACAGGTCAAGGGTCTCATGGAAGTCGAACACCTACCGGCGGATTTTGTCGCGGTGGTTGAGCGCTGGTATTTGCCCATAGCAGCTCGAATTGCGCAGGCGCAGTCCCAGCAGACTGGGACCTTGTTGGTGAGTATCAGCGGTGCCCAGGGATCCGGCAAGTCGACGCTGACAGCCTTCTTAAAATTATTACTCAAGGCCACCTGGCAGCTCAATACGGTGGATATCTCCCTCGATGATTTTTATCTTACCCACGCCGAGCGCCAACAACTGGCGCTGGTTGAGCATCCACTGTTAGCGACCCGTGGGGTGCCCGGCACGCACGATGTGACCCTGGCAACAGCCGTATTCGAGCAGCTGCGTCAGTGCTCAGTAGCGCAGCCCTGTCAGGTGCCGCGATTTGACAAGTCCGTGGATGATCGTCGGCCTGCCGCGAACTGGATGGTGGTGGACCATCGCGTTGACGTCATCTTGTTTGAAGGTTGGTGTAACAATGCGCCAGTCGCGACGGCTGACTCACTGCGAGAGCCGATCAATAGGCTAGAGGCACAGGAAGACCCAGACGGCAGTTGGCGCCATTATGTGAACGCCTGCTTGGGTCGTTACCACCAGGCATTGTTCAGTCAAACGGATCTGCTGGTGTATATCGCGATTCCGAGTTTTGACAAGGTCTACGAGTGGCGTCAATTGCAAGAGCAGAAGTTGGCAGAAAAAGTCGTAGCGAGTGCTGGCGTTATGAACTCGGTGCAATTGTCGCGCTTCATTCAACACTACGAGCGCATCACTCGGCGCGGCCTTGAAGAATTGCCGAAGACTGCCGATATAGTGCTCAATCTTAATGCCGAGCATG
>Ga0209119_1001325_pt1 | contig 24515 bp, 21 predicted proteins | sample COG_03_FD_184747 | JGI IMG/M metagenome (GOLD analysis project Ga0209119, IMG submission 184747) | Pelagic Microbial community sample from North Sea - COGITO 998_met_03 (SPAdes) (version 2) | ecosystem: Environmental > Aquatic > Marine > Neritic zone/Coastal water | place: Helgoland, sampling...
TGTGGCGGAGGGGCAGGGATTCGAACCCTGGAAGGGTTTTACCCCTTGCTGGTTTTCAAGACCAGTGCATTCAACCGCTCTGCCACCCCTCCGATCGACGCGTAATATAGGTCATTTTGAGCCACTTGTTAAGCGACTTCTGCAATCTTCTCAACGATTCATTGTTCAATTGTGCCGAAAGCCGAAAATTGCGACTATGAAGGTCTCCAAACAGGTGTTTTTGATGATCGAATTGTTGCTGATTTTCGGAGTGGTAGTGTTTGTGCTTTATTGGCAAGCGTCTATGCGAGCCAAGGAGCTGGCTGTTAGGGCGGCAAGCCAGGAAAGCCAACGATGCGAAGTTCAGTTGTTGGATCAGACGGTGCACCAGCTGAAGATCTCTCTGAGTCGGGATCAACACAAGCAGTGGCGAGTGTGGCGTGAGTATCAATTCGAGTACACCGACGATGGTGAGACGCGGTTTAGGGGAAGAGTGACGCTATTGGGGTCTCGGGTCTTAAGGATTGCCATGGAGACGTTCAATCCGGTGATTCACTGACCACAGGGCAAGGCCTACGGGGGTTGGGCAAGGGCGACTTACTGCGAATCACTCAGCGCTTTATAGGTTTTCAAGTGCGACAGCGCCAGCAGGTGCTCGCCCATGACCTCATATAGCCGTGATAAGTTGTAGTGCGCGTCTGCGAAGGCGCCCGCATGCTTGTAAGCAATAATGGCATCTTCGAAACGTCCCATGTCTTCTAGCAGTGTGCCTAGATTAAACGAGGCGAACGGATGATCAGGCGCCAGCGTGAGGGCCTGAACATAATGTTCTTCTGCGAGCTCGGGTTGATTGGATTCCTGCATTAACCGGCCGAGGTTAACGTGAGCATCGGCGTGATTCGGATCCAATTCAAGGGCACGCAGATAAGCGGCCGGCGCGTCCTCAGGCGTGACGGCCTCCAGATCCACCCCCAAATCAAACCAGTCGTCGCTAGTCAGGTGATCCTGTTGCGACGCATTCTGGGCAGCCTGGCGAGCAAGGGGGGCCACTGCGCCCGCCAAGTCCGAAATGGTGAAGTTGAAGTGAAGTTGGCCACTTTCGGGATTGTAAACGTGATCTTGGTTGCGGATCACCACGGCGCCGCCGTCGCCGGTGATCCGCAGGGACGTCAGGGCACGATGGGGTAGTTGTCGCTGCAGGCTCAGTAATGTGCGATTGATGCGACCTTGGCTGACGCCAGTGTTGACCAATTCTTTGGCCGTGCGCAACAGCACGATATCTTGAAAGCTGAATTGATAGGGGCTGTTGGGGTCGCGCTTGATATCAATGATGCCACGGGCTATCTCACGAATTGACCGTGGCGTCATGGTTAGCAGTTCAGCGACCTCACGAGTGGAATAGCCTTTCATCAATCGCCCTTTGGTATCGCCCTTTGGTTTTGGCGCCTTACCTCACAGTCGCTGTCTCTCGAACAGCGACAGTATCATGGTGTCCTTTAACAGCCGGGATTAGCCCAGTTGCGTCAGCAGGTCCTTGGCAATCACCGTTTGCTGAATTTCGGAAGTCCCTTCATAGATGCGGAACAACCGCACGTCGCGGTAAAACCGTTCAATACCGTAGTCTTCAACATAACCGGCGCCGCCGTGTATTTGCACTGCGTTATCGGCGACGCGACCAACCATCTCGGTGGCGAATAGCTTGCAAGCTGCCGCGAGGGCCGCGACGTTTTCGCCGGCATCACGGCGTCTGGCGGCGTCCTCAACCATGCAGCGCGCGGCATACATCTCGGTCTGACTGCGAGCCAGCATGGATTGAATCATTTGAAACTCGAAGATCGGTTTGCCGAACTGCTTGCGTTCCGCCGCATATTTGACGCTGTCGCGGATCAGTCGCTCGGCAATACCGACGCTAAGGGCGCTGATGTGCAAGCGGCCCTTATCCAATACTTTCATGGCAGTTCTGAAGCCAACATCTTCCTTGCCGCCTACCAGATTGGCGGCGCTGACCCGGACATCGTCGAACATTACATCACAAACATAGGTGCCTTGCTGGCCCATTTTGCGATAGGGCTGACTCATGCTAATGCCCGCACTTTTGACGTCAACCAGAAATGCGGACACGCCGCGGGAGCCCGTTTCATTGGCATTGGTGCGGGCGAAAACAGTGAGCAATTGGGCCTTTGGTGCATTAGTGATATAGCGCTTCGTGCCATTGAGCAGGTAGTCATCACCATCTTTTTTCGCCGTCAGGCGCACAGATGCCGCGTCAGAACCAGCCTCTGGCTCAGTTAGGCAAAAGCTGCCGATGATTTCGCCCGTAGCCATACCCGGCAGGTACTGCTGTTTCTGGGCCTCGGTGCCATCAATGATCAGGGCCTGTGAGCCAATACCGACATTGGTGCCAAAGATCGAGCGAAACGCCGGTGAGGTATGGCCAAAAACCCGTGCAACCGCCACTTCTTCACTCATATTCAAACCCAGGCCGCCGTAGGCTTCTGGGATGGTCAGGCCGAACAAGCCCAATTCACGCATGTCCTGTATAACGTCTTCGGGGATCATATCTTCGGCGCCAACCTTTGATTCCAGTGGGCGTAAACGGTTTTCAACGAACTTATCGATGGTGTCGAGCAGTTGTTTCAGAGTGTCTGCGTCAAGGGCCATGTTGTACCTTATAGGAGTTGATAAACGAAACGCGGGTTCGAGTCCTGGCCTGTATATCATAGACCAGTGTCTATATAATGCCGGCTCAATTCAAAGTAGCGTAATCTAAAGCCGCATTGTAAGCATCCTTTCGGCAAAGCGCCAACCAAACACCGACACGAATTTCAGGAGTAGTCATGGCAGGATTTAAATGGGACGACCCGTTCTTTCTCGATGATCAGTTGACGGAAGACGAGCGACTGATTCGAGACACGGCCAGAGACTATTCCCAGGAAAAGCTTCAGACTCGGGTTAAGCATGCCTTCCGTGACGAGCATTTTCATCGTGAGATTATGAGCGAGATGGGTCAGTTAGGCTTATTGGGCGCCACGCTACCTGAAGAATACGGGGGTTCGGCGGTCAATTACGTGTCTTATGGTCTGGTTGCCCGAGAAGTGGAGCGGGTCGACAGCGGCTATCGGTCAGCCATGAGTGTTCAGTCTTCTCTGGTGATGCACCCGATCTATACTTACGGTAGTGATGCCCAGCGCGAGAAATACCTGCCAAAGCTCGCCAGTGGTGAGTGGGTCGGTTGTTTTGGTCTGACTGAGCCTGATTATGGTTCCGACCCTGGTAGCATGGTGACGAAGGCAGAGAAGACCAGTCATGGCTATCTGCTGAATGGCGCGAAGATGTGGATTACGAACTCGCCCATTGCTGATCTGGCGGTGGTGTGGGCTAAGCTCGATGGGGTGATCCGTGGGTTCGTGGTCGAACGCGGTATGAAGGGTTTCTCAACGCCGAAAATCGAAGGCAAGATGAGCCTGCGAGCATCGGTCACAGGTGAAATCGTGCTTGAAGATGTTGAAGTCCCAGAAGAGAACCTGCTGCCCAACGTTAAAGGCCTGGCAGGTCCCTTCGGCTGCTTGAACAAGGCGCGCTATGGGATTTCCTGGGGTGCGATGGGCGCGGCAGAATACTGCTGGCATGCCGCACGCACCTATACCATGGAACGTAAGCAGTTCAATCGGCCCCTGGCACAGAATCAATTGATTCAAAAGAAGCTGGCAGATATGCAGACAGAGATTACGCTGGGGTTGCAGGGCTCATTGCGCATCGGTCGGTTGATGGATGATGACAACTGCCCCGTTGAGGTGATCTCCTTAATGAAGCGTAATAACTGCGGTAAGGCCTTGGATATTGCCCGCATGTCACGGGATATGCATGGCGGCAATGGTATCTCGGATGAATATCATGTGATTCGACATTTAATGAACCTGGAAACCGTGAATACCTACGAAGGCACCCACGACGTTCATGCCCTGATTTTGGGTCGGGCGCAGACAGGGTTGCAGGCATTCTTCTAGTGGTGGCAATACCGGCGCTGATTTGCGCCGGTGAGCCTTAAGCGCCGTTGTTCTAGCCTGAGTCGCACACCCCAGTGCGACTTTGGCGGCCACCCGACTGGTCGCCCACGGGCTGTACCGCACGTCATTGACGTCCTTCCCTTCTGAGTTTTTGTCAGTAAAGTAGTATCTACCCTGCGGCAGATGATTTGTTATTGATTCGAGTGATAACAAGACAGGAGACGCATTATGATTCGAGTTCTAGTTGTTGACGACCACCAATTGGTTCGAGTTGGTACCTCGAGATTACTGGCTGATGTAGAAGGGCTGGAGGTGGTTGGCCAAGCCGGCAGCGGCGAGGAAGCGATTGAGCAGGTTCGACATCTGAAACCGGACGTAGTGCTGATGGACGTGCAGATGCCCGGTATTGGCGGGCTCGAGGCAACCAGGCGCTGCTTGCGGGTCGACCCGAGCATCAAGGTGGTGGCTGTCACGGTCTGTGAAAGCGAACCTTATCCCTCGAAGTTACTTAATGTCGGTGCCCACGGCTATGTCACCAAACGGGCTGATATTGAAGAAATGGTCCGTGCTATCAAGAAGGTGATTACTGGTCAGCGTTATGTCAGCGCGGAAATTGCCCAGGCTATGGCCCTTAAGCCGTTTTCTGAAAACGCAGCCTCACCCTTTGAGGCCTTGTCGAATCGAGAGATGCAAATCACCTTGATGATTGTCGATGGTACCAAGGTGCCTTGTATCTCGAGAAATCTTTCCTTGAGCCCAAAAACCGTTAACAGCTACCGTTATCGGATATTTGAGAAACTTGACCTGATGAATGATGTAGGCCTGACTAAGTTGGCGATCAAACATGGCATTATTGATGCGGGTGCTGTCAGCTAAGCTGTCAGTGCCGCCAGAGCGATTAATCCGATTAAGAGCCGCCAGCGAGTCGCCACGCTTGCTGTGACCGGGTCGACGTGGGTGGGCTTGGGTAATCCAGGCACAGGACGCTGGCACTCGGGTCGCGAGCCTCGTATCATCACCAGATCACTTAGCTGCTACAAGTCTCGTTCATGGCCGATCTGGATATTCCCCCGTTTGATGCGAAGACGTTCCTCAAGACCGTCAGCGGTCGGCCGGGCGTGTATCGGATGTTCGATGCTGAGGGCGAGATACTTTATGTGGGCAAAGCCAAAAATCTGAAAAATCGCTTGTCGAGTTATTTCAGAACAACGGCACTAGACGCGAAAACCATGGCCCTGGTGTCCCATATTCAAACGGTCGAATACACGATCACCAACAGCGAAACCGAGGCCTTGTTACTGGAACAAAGCCTGATCAAGGCGTTGCGACCGCCCTATAACATCGATTTCAAGGATGATAAGTCCTACCCCTACATTTATCTTTCGACGGCAGAAGAATACCCGCGGCTGGCGTTTCACCGTGGTGCGAAGAAGCGCGCAGGGCGATATTTCGGGCCATTCCCCAGTGCCTATTCGGTGCGTGACAGTCTCAACGTGCTGCAAAAGATATTTCGAGTGCGGCAGTGTGAAGATAGTTTTTTTAAAAATCGTTCAAGGCCCTGTCTGCAATACCAGATCCAGCGGTGCTCGGGTCCTTGCTGTGGTCGTATTAGTGTCGCTGATTACGCAGATGACGTGAAGCATGCGGCCCTGTTCCTTGATGGTAAGAGTCGCGCGGTGCTTGATGACTACGCCGACAAGATGGATGCGGCCTCCCAGCAACTCGAATTTGAGCGGGCAGCCAAATACCGCGATCAGATCGCGCACTTACAGCGGATTCAAGAGTCTCAGTATGTCACCGGCGACGGCGGTGATATCGATGTGATTGCGGCGATAGTCAATCCTGGTGGCGTCTGTGTCCTGGTGATGATGGTGCGTGGTGGTCGACTGCTGGGTAACCAGACCTTCTTTCCACGCATTCGCCTGGAAGAAACGCCGGGAGAAGTACTATCCGCTTTTATTCCGCGATTTTATCTTGCTGGCAATCAGGGTCGCGAAATTCCAAAAGATATCGTCATCAGCGCGCAAATTGCTGAAAAGCCGCTGCTGGAGGCAGCGCTGAGCGAGGTGGCAGGGCGTAAGGTGAATATTGGCGATAATGTTCGAGGCCAGCGCAATCGCTGGGTGAGTTTGGCCATGACCAACGCTGAACAAAGCCTGGGTGGACATCTGGCGACACGGAACAATACCAATCAGCGATTTGAAGCGTTGCGTGAGGCCTTTGGTCTGGCCGAAATTCCGGAACGGCTCGAGTGCTTTGACATCAGCCACAGTTCCGGAGAGGCGACGGTGGCGTCTTGCGTGGTCTTCGATCGCAATGGTCCGCTGAAGTCTGATTACCGGCGCTTTAATATTGATGGCATAACGCCTGGCGATGATTACGCGGCCATGTCGCAAGCCTTGTTAAGGCGTTATACGCGGGTTAAGAAGGGCGAAGGGATGCTGCCTGACATTCTGTTTATCGATGGGGGTAAAGGTCAGCTCAGCCAGGCTGAAACAATTTTGGAGCGATTGCAGATCACCGGCGTGATCTTGGTGGGTGTGGCTAAAGGCCCTGGGCGTAAAGCGGGGTTGGAAACGCTGTTTCTGTCGGGTGGCGGTGAGGTCGAGATGGCGCCAGATAACCCCGGGTTGCACCTGATTCAGCATATTCGTGATGAGAGTCACCGGTTTGCGATCACGGCGCATCGGCAGCGGCGAGGCAAAAAGCGTAACGAGTCGGTACTGGAACATATCGCGGGTGTGGGCCCGAAACGCCGACGCGCATTGCTGCGCCATTTTGGCGGAAGCCAGCGAGTGGAAAGTGCCAGCACTGAAGAATTAGCCAAAGTTGAGGGAATCAGTCAGACTATGGCAGAACAGATTTATGCCACGCTCCATAACAGTTAGACTGGCGGTTTTAAACCCATTATTGCTCAGGGCATATAATTGACTATCGGCCTACCCAACATTGTCACCAGCATCAGAATACTCCTGATTCCTATCCTAGTGGTGGTCTTTTATCTGCCCTTCGAGTCACGTTATTTGGCGGCTTCGGTGGTGTTCAGCCTGGCCAGTATCACCGATTGGTTAGATGGCTATCTGGCGCGCAGGCTCGACGAAATGACGCCATTTGGTGCTTTTTTAGATCCTGTCGCGGACAAGCTGATCGTGGCGGTTGCCCTGATATTGCTGGTTGAGGTACATGCTAGTGCGATTCTTGCGATCCCGGCACTGGTGATCGTTGGGCGTGAAATCGTAGTTTCAGCGCTGCGCGAGTGGATGGCGAACTATAGTTCCAGCCGCAGCGTTGCGGTGTCGCTGGTGGGCAAGATCAAGACCGGGGTCCAGATGACCGCGATTATTGTCTTGCTGGCGGTTGGCCCTCAAGATCAGAGCGTGTGGGTTGTCCTGGGTTTTGTTCTGTTGTATGCGGCAGCGGGCCTGACACTTTGGTCTATGTTTTTATATCTGCGGGTTGCCTGGCCGGATCTGGCCTCTGGTATGACCAAGAAAGACTAGGTTCGTGGCTTTGCCCCGGCGCCACAATTCAGCAATGCCAGCCAGTAAGCCCCGTTGCGAAACCTTGATCGCCGGGCATCTGCAGTGCTGTCGGCGCTTGATTTGCAAGCCACTGGCATGACATCGTGATAATGGTACTATTATGGCACTCGTCGTGTAGCATTCGCCGGCTTTCGAGCATGACCGTTTCGATTGCATAATAGCCATTGGCGTTGCTCGCTCGCGCATGCACTCACGTCAGCACCGCCAATGTAAACCAGGAGCACACGAATTCTTATGACCGATGCCAATAGCAACAATAACGCGAATGCGGCGCCTTTTGATAAAGAAGCAATCCGTCAGAAATACCTGTTGGAACGTGATAAGCGCCTTCGCGCCGATGGTAACAACCAGTATCTAGAGCTCAAGGACCAGTTAGCCCATTATCTGGAAGACCCCTATACCCCCATCGTTGAACGCCAACCGAAGACCGATCATGTGACGGTTGCCTTCATTGGTGGCGGCTTTGCGGGCCTTGTGACTGGCGCGCGGTTGAAAGAAGCGGGCATCGCGGATGTACGCATTCTTGAGAAGGGCGGGGACTTTGGTGGTACCTGGTACTGGAATCGCTATCCGGGTGCGCAGTGCGATACCGCGTCGTTTGTGTATATGCCGTTGCTTGAAGAAGTGGGCCATATGCCGACGGAAAAATATGCCCATGCGCCCGAAATTTTAGCGCACTGCCAGCATATCGGTCGACACTACGACTTGTACGACAACGCCTTGTTTCACACCGAAGTGAAACAGTTAGAGTGGCAGGCGGCTGACAATCGCTGGCTGATTAAAACCAATCGTGGTGATGAGTTTACCGCGCAGTTTGTGGCGATGGGCACCGGCCCCTTGCACGTGCCGAAACTGCCGGGTATCCCAGGTATTGAAGACTTCAAGGGCCACTCATTTCATACGAGTCGTTGGGACTACGACTATACAGGTGGTGATCCTACAGGTGCGCCCATGGTGAATTTGGCCGGCAAACGGGTGGCGATCATCGGTACGGGGGCGACAGCCGTTCAGTGTGTTCCACACTTAGCCAAGGCCTGCAAAGAATTGTTAGTGTTCCAACGAACCCCTTCGTCTATTGATATCAGAAATAACAAACCCACAGATCCTGAATGGTTCGCAACGATCGCCTCTGAAGGTTGGCAGCAACGCTGGCTGGAAAATTTCACGGCGAATCAGACTGGTAGCCTGGCGACCGAAGATCTGGTGATGGATGGTTGGACAGATCTTTCGCGACGGATTCGCTCGAAGATCATGGAACTCAAGCCTGAAGACATGACGCAGGCTAAGATGATGGAGGCCTTTTCTGATTCTGATTACGAGAAAATGGCAGAAATTCGTGCTCGAGTCGACACCATCGTCAAGGATTCGAGTACCGCCGAACAGCTGAAAGCCTGGTATCAGCAGCTCTGTAAAAGACCCTGTTTCCATGATGATTATCTGCAGGCTTACAATGAGCCCAGTACCCGTTTGATCGACACCGATGGCCAAGGCGTTGAGCGTATAACCGCCAATGGACTGGTCGTTGACGGCGTTGAGTACCCCGTGGATTGTATCATTTATGCCTCTGGTTTCGAGGTAGGTACTGAATTCAAACGTCGAGCCGGATTTGATATGACCGGTCGCGATGGACTTAAGTTGTCAGATTACTGGGGGCAAGGCATGCGTACCAAACATGGTATTCATGTGCACGGTTTTCCCAATGCATTTTTAGTTCAGCCGACTCAGGGCGCCAACTTGATTTCAAATGTGCCGCACAATTTGACTGAGGCAGGTAAGACCATTGCCGTGACAATCAAACACGCCCTGGACAATGGCTTCAAAGAGATTGAGCTGAACCGTGCGGCTGAAGATGCCTGGCTTGAATTACTTTTGCATGCGCCGCCAAGGATGACGGGGTCGCCGGACTGTACGCCGGGGTATTACAACAATGAAGGTCAGACGCCGAGTCCAGGCGCAAAGTATCACGTGGGTTATCCCGCGGGTCCCATGGCCTATTTCAAGTATCTGGACGAGTGGCGTCAGTCGGGGCAATTTGAAGGCCTAGCGTTTCGCTAAGCATTTGGAAGTTGAGCTCAAGATGAGCCGGCAAGACAAATAGACCAACACCGCATGTGCTACTGACGAATTCTATTCATCAGTGGCGCATGAGGCAGGCTGTCGTTAGTAACTCTATTGATGCCGTCTAGCTAAATTGCAGCAACTCGTCTTGGGAGCCGCCTCTTTCTCCGAGGACGTGCTGTAGGTAATCAGCATAAGAGGCCATCCACATACCGGCAGACACTTCTCGGCCGGCTTTGGCATCGGTTTTGGTCGTTTTCATATACCAGTTATTACAGCGTAACCACACCTTACCTTCTGAAGTTGAGTTGCACAGATCTGTCCAGGCGCCAACGGCTTGAGTCGTGGGTTCGACCTCAGTGTGGCCTGCCGCTTGCATCTTTTTGATCAAGTCAGTGATGTATTGGGATTGCTGCTCACACAACAACGTGACGTTGGTTACCGGGTTCAGGCTCTGTGGTCCTATCATCATATACAGGTTTGGCATCTCGTCTACATGTACGCCCCACAGAGAATGCGGCGTGGTCATCTGGAAGTTATTGGCCTCGTTAGCGCCAAACTTGTCGGCCAGGGTTGTGCCATTACGACCGGCGATGCGAAACGGAATAAAGTTACTGTCGAAGCCCGTCGCGTAGATGATCACATCTAAGTCGAATGTGTCACCGTTGGCGATTTGCAGACCGGTTTCGTTGACGGCGACCACGCCACCATTATCATTAACAAGCGTGACATTCGGCTTATTGAAGGTGGAGTAGTAGTCATCGATAAACAGCGCGCGTTTGCAGAAGAAAGGATAGTCAGGGGTCAATAATTTAGCGATTTCTGGATCGTCAACTTCTGAATTCAGGCGTGCTGTGATTTGGGCGCAAATCGCCGCATTCTTAGCTTCGTCATGCAGGTCTTCAAAGGAAAACGCAACTTCGGCAGGCGGCAACTCGCCCTTCCAATCCACATATCGCAGCGTTTCGCCGTAGCCACCAGCGCGAAATTTCTCGGTCAGTTCCGGTGGGGTTGGCTCGTCGTCTCGCAGTAGGCACCAAGTGGCCGTGCGCTGAAACACGGTTAATGATTCCACTTCATCAGCAATTGAGGTGATCACCTGAGCGGCCGACGCCCCGGTACCCACAACCCCAACGCGCTTACCTTTCAATACCGCCGATTGATCCCATTTGGCGGTGTGAAAACTTTCACCCTTAAAGTCTGCCATACCAGGAATTTCCGGTAAACGCGGGCTGGAAAGGGGGCCGTTAGCGGTCACGATATGAGTGCAGGTGACAATTTCAGTTGGCGCGCCGGTAACGGTATCGATGGTCGTGACTTGCCAGACTTTTTGCTGATCGCCAACGTAAGTCATGTCGACGACTTTCCGCGAGAAGCGAATCTTGTCGCGAATACCGGTGTGGTCGACCAACAATTCCGCGTAACCGGAGATTTCCGGCTGACTGACATATTTTTTCGAAGGAATAAAACCAGTCCGATCGAGAAAAGGAAGGTAAGTATAGGCGGGCACATCGCAGGCAGCGCCCGGATAGGCGCCAACGCCACCATTGCTCCACACACCACCGACTGAGGGTGTCATCTCAAAGACACGGACATTATCAATACCAGCCTCGGTTAAATACGACGCGCACAACAGTCCTGAGAAGCCACTACCGACAATGACGACGTCGAAATGGGCGCTAGCTGTTTGAGTTTCTGGGTTGGTCATACTGATTCCTTGTCGCTTTGGCTCGCCGTGTTGCAGGTACACGGCGGGCATGTGCTTGATTAATGTCTAAGACTATTGACGTGTAAAACAATTTTCCGGCGCCGAATAGAGTCATCGCTATTCCGCCAGTCTCGGCAAGCCAGCTGGCTGGTTTTGAGAATACCTCAAGTGGCGGGGAAAAACCCAGCGAATATGCCGCCAGCCTTAGGCTCATTGGAAGATCGAATGATAGGCGAACAGGGCTGGATTGCCACCAGTATGCAGGAACATCACGTGATCTTCGCGGTGCCATGTGCCGGCACGGATCTCGGCAATCAATGCTGCCATGGCTTTGCCGGAATACACGGGATCGAGTAACACACCCTCTTGTTGCGCCACCAAGGTGACCGCCTCGATCATGGCGGGCGTGGGTAAGCCATAACCGGGTCCCCTGTGTGCGTGATTGAGCTGAATGAGATCGTCTGAAATCGGCGCAGTACCGACCTTGTCGGCGACTTCCGCAGTCAACTGACGAACTTTAGATTCCATGTGGCCGGCATCTGCGTCATAGACATTGATGCCCAGAATCGGGATGGGCTTAGCGGTGCCGGCCATTCCTGTGATTAAACCTGCCTGTGTCCCGGCGCTAGAGGTGGCATGCACGAGGGTTTTGAACTCGATGCCGAGGTTGTCTACTTGAACGCTAATCTCCCGCGCGCAGTCGACATAACCTAACGAACCTGTGGCATTGGAGCCACCTGCGGGTATCGCATAAACCCGGCGCGACTCGCGGTCGAGCAAGGCCCGAAAGGTGGCCTTGACGTCTTCCGGGTCGACCTGATGGATCGTGGCACCGAGCAGTTGATCGAGAAACAGATTGCCTGATTGCCGATAGCTGGCCGCGTCGAAGTCGACGCTGCGGGACAGAATAGGTTCGCAGGGAAACCCCAGTTGGGCGCAGGCTGCGACTGTTTGGCGGACATGATTCGATTGCACGGCGCCAAAGGTAACAATCAGCTCGGCCTGTTGGTGTTGAGCCTCGCCCATCAGGAACTCAAGCTTACGGGTTTTGTTGCCACCTAATGCCAAGCCAGTGCAGTCATCGCGTTTAATCCAGATCATCGGACCATCGAGTAGCGCGGATAAACGTTTGAGCGGCTGCAGTGGTGTCGGCAGTTGAGCGAGCTTGATGCGGGGAAACAGCGATAAATCGATCATCAGTTTATCCAGTTACGGTCGACAGGGAGGCAGGAACGCCAGCCAACAGTCTACCCCAAGCCATGCTGCATTGACGATGGGAGGAAGGTCTACCGGCATTGATGCTCAGTAGGGGGTGAGTTACTATTCTTGGCAGTTTTAACGCTCACAGCCATCACTTAAAGAAGCCACTATGACTGATACAAGCTATACACCACCAAAAGTTTGGCAATGGAATACCAATGCCGAGCACCGATTCAGTAATATTAACCGACCCATTGCCGGTCCTACCCACGAGCTGGCATTGCCCATAGGTAAACATCCCATTCAGTTGTACTCATTGGGTACGCCGAATGGCGTCAAAGTGACGATCATGCTGGAAGAGCTGTTGGCGCTCGGCAAGACCGAGGCCGAGTACGACGCCTTTTTGATTAATATTGGCAAGGGTGAGCAGTTTAGTAGCGGTTTCGTCGAGGTGAACCCGAACTCGAAGATTCCAGCGATGCTTGATCGCAGTACATCGCCGCCGACCCGTATCTTTGAGTCAGGTGCGATGTTGGTTTATCTGGCCGAAAAATTTGATGCGTTTCTGCCGAAGGCAGGCGCAGCGCGGGCCGAGTGCATGTCTTGGTTGTTCTGGCAAATGGGGAGTGCGCCTTACCTGGGCGGCGGCTTTGGCCATTTTTATGCCTATGCGCCCATTAAAATCGAGTATTGCATCGATCGCTATGCCATGGAGGTTAAGCGCCAGTTGGATGTGTTGGACCGAAATTTGTCAGATCGGCGCTATCTGTGTGGTGATGAGTACACAATCGCCGATATGGCCACTTACGCTTGGTACGGTATGTTGGTTCTTCACAATGGCTATGACGGCGCAGAGTTCCTTGATGTCGCGTCTTATACTCATGTGATTCGTTGGGCGACTGAGATCGAAGAGCGTCCAGCCGTACAGCGTGGTCGAAGAGTCAACCGAACCTTTGGGCCTGAAGAGCTTCAGCTGCGCGAACGTCATGACGCCAGCGATTTTGATTAAGCTTTAGCTAGCAGCCCTTTAATCAGCCGGCTTTAATGAGCAATCCTTTATCTAACGAAGAGTTAAGCGAATAAGGGTTTGTTATGCCTGGCCGGGGCGGACCCGGCCTCAGCATGATGCATGAGCCTTACAGGAGAATCTATACGGACGTCTATTACGAGCCGACAACCCTCGTTCTGAAGCAAAATTACCTTGAGAGCATAGGTTTATAACAGTGATTTAAGCGCCAGGCATCTAAAACTGGTGATTAAACCCATGCAACGCTTAGCGTTAAACAACCAAGCGTGCAGACGCTGGCAGTAACCAGAGTAACTTTTGATAGTGACGGGCGCTGTTTGAAATGAGTACAAAATAATTAGTGAACTGACCGGCCATTGAAGAATTTGAATCGACGACAATGCAGGCAATGGTAATTTGGCTTATTCAAAGACTATAAGACAGGTGGGTTGGGGAGGCTGAAGCAAGAGTGTTAAATGGAGGCGGGGGTCGGAATCGAACCGGCGTGTACGGAGTTGCAGTCCGCTGCATAACCACTCTGCCACCCCGCCTTTTTAACGAGCGCAAGTGTAATAGATTCTGTCGATAAATTCACGGCATTGTTAGCCTGTTTCAGCGGTAATTTACCCTTGACACAATGGGTTTCGATATCGTGGCTCAAAAGCCCGAGATCATCTTCCAATATAGCCCATAGCGCGGGCCGCGCGTGTGCATTTATCAGCTTCGAGCCAAAATCCCGCGAAAGTTGTTTGATAGAGATTGAGCCGCGAGCCCGAGACCGGTACACTACGCGCCTTTGATCACTTCCCAAAATGCCCGGGTGGTGAAATTGGTAGACACGCAAGACTTAAAATCTTGTCGCCTCACGGCGGTGCCGGTTCGACCCCGGCCCCGGGCACCATTCCCCCCCCAAACGCCAAAAAACCAGCAAACATTCAGCAAACATCCAGAGCAACCTTCGTGCGCCACGATCACGACAGTGTTTTAGACCGCGGCATGAATGCTCAGTCCGTCAGTCTTATGAAGATCTATCGTTTAGAGGCAGAAAATGGCAGTGCGTGAATTTTGCGTGTCAGGTTTTGCAGCGGATCAGATTAACGCTGGTTGTGAGCGCTTGCCAGCGATCCTGGAATGGGATACGGGTATAGTTCAGAAGGATGGGAGTAACTGCAGATGTGCGTGCGCTTGAAACGACGTTGCTCAATCGCCTCTTGATTATTTCCACAAATACTGCAATGGTCTGGTAGCGGTAACATTGTTTGTGGTCGGTGTTTTATGTTTAAGATTTTGTATCCAGCGTTGCTGACGCTGTTGATTTTTACAGCCAATGCTGAAGAGGCTGTTGTCAGATCGCAAGCTGTTGTGTTTTCTGCGCCGAAAGGTGGCGCCGACAAAGTCGTGTCGCTAGAAGCAGAAACTCGGGTGGAAACAGGTGTGCGTCGCGGGTTATGGGTTGAGTTGATTAAGCCCTCACAAGGTTGGGTTAAGTTGCGTTCGTTAAAAATGGGGACTACTGGGACCGGGTCCACAAGCTCGTCTCTCAGTGGCCTTAAAAGCGGTCGCGAGGGCGTTGGTAACGCAGTTTCAGCGAGTGGTGTAAGAGGGCTTGATGCAGAGATGATCAAGCTTTCAGATCCGGATTTTCAAGCACTCGAAGAGTTTAAGAAATCTGCGGTGGTGTCGCTAGACGCGATGTACTTCGCAACTGATCGAAGTCTTAGTGGTAGAAAAATCGCCTACTTATCGGACCCGATAAGAGCGCAAAATTCGTCGAAAAGTCTCGACGCTTCAAAAACCGCTGCAGCTAAAACCGTCAAAAAGCCGAATTCATCTAAAAATAAACAGGTTGTCTCTGATGATGATTGGTAGTTTTGCGTTTCTCAAGCATAGCGGCGGGGTAATTTGATTGAATAAAAAAATCTCTAACTTTGGCGTTCTCTTGCTTGCTCTGTGTATTTCCATTACGGCGGCAAAAGCATCGAATGATAAAGAAATCCTGGCGGGAGATCAGGTTGCGGCGTTGTATCTAGGTTCTGTACATCTTGTTGCTGATAAAAAGGTTAACGAATACATAAACTTATTGGGACGCCACTTGGCCGATCAGACGGAGAGGCCTGAGCTACCATGGGTGTTTGGTATTCTTGATACGGATTCTGTGAATGCATTTTGTGCCCCTGGAGGGAAAGTTTTCGTCACCCGAGGTCTTTATCAGTTATTGGAAACTGAAGATGAACTGGCGGCCGTACTCGCTCATGAGTTAGCTCACGTCGTCCGACAACATCATTGGCAAATTATTAAGAAGCAGCAAGCAGCCACTCAAATGATCGCCAAGATGCAATCTAACATGAATAATGCGAATGAGCTTTTCACACAAATGAATGGCGTCTTCACAGACTTAATGACTAAAGGACTAGACAAAGGCGCAGAGTTCGAGGCCGACAGAGATGGGGCTGTAATCGCGGCACGCGCGGGATATAACAGCAGTGCGCTTTTTGATGTCTTGGCCAAGCTGGATGGGCTAAGGTCTGAGGCGAAATCTGTAGAGCTGTTATTTCAGACCCACCCTACACCAAATCAAAGAATAGATATGTTATCGATCGCGTTTTCGAGTGAGCTTGAAGCCGCAGCATTGCCAGCGCGCGCAGGATCTATGCTGATGAAAATCAGCGCGCCATAGGATCAATTATATTATGTCGCTGTTAAGAAGATTTACCTTGTTTATGCCTAAGCTGATAGTTGTCGTTGGGCTGATCAGTAGGCGTTCGAAAAAGAGGTTTTATCTGGGGTTAGCCACGTTGTTTTCAATTGCAACCATGGCTTATTTTGGTGTGGTAACGAGTCAGCAGGGATCCGCATTCCTTCAATATGACACAGACTCGATCGACTTAGCTTACGAGTATCGACTAAAGCAACCGAGCGCGGACGAAGATATCATATTGATTGATGTCGACGAACGAAGTCTCGCTCTGATGGCTAATGAATTCGGACGCTGGCCCTGGCCACGATTTGTTTTTGGTGAGTTTTTAGCAGGCTTAGCAGATACCGAAGTTGGTGCCGTAGCGCTTAATGTTATGTTTAGTGACCCTGATCTTCGAGATGTAGAATCTGACGCTTTGCTAGCGGAAATGTCTGGTTACGCTCGGCAAGTGGCTTTTCCTATGACACGCCTATCGGCTGAAAACGATGGGCTCAGTGAGGTCAAACTGTCTCAACTGCCAGGAGTTGTTTTGCCTGAAGCAGGTTTGATGGACGAAACGGTTGCTGTGTTGTATCCCTATTTCGCGGAAGCACACGATCGCCTAGGTATAAACAACCTGGTTTTGGACGATGATGGAGTCGTTCGCCGGTTTCAGCCGATGTTTTATGATAAAAATTTCGCCTTCCCGTCGCTGGCGAAAAGAACAATCGATATATTTGACGCAAATATTTCCTCAGAGCTAAAAGATGAATATCTGGTCAATTGGCGTCCCTACAACGCAAGTTATTCGCGCTATTCGTTCTTTGACATCTACTCTGCTATGGCAGGAGAGGGGGATTTTGATCTTGGATTATTGAAGGGGAAAATTATCGTGATTGGTGCTACCGCGCCTGGGCTAGCGCTACTTAAGGCGAATCCGCTGTCTAATACGGTTGATGATAACTTCATGATAGCCAATTTTATTGATGACATGAAGAATAATACTGGCTTGACGCCCATTCCAGTTTGGATGATTGTTCTTTTTTCATGTTTCGGTTTTTGGTGTCTTGCCATCGCGCACGTTTACGAGGTCGATGAGGATGTAATCGATTCTGTTTTTATAGTGGCGGAAGTTCTCAGCGTTCTCGTTACCCTAATCTCAATGAGTTATACAACAGTTGCTATTGATCTTGTTTTTCCTGTGCTTATGGGAATTGCGTTCTTCTCCGTCAGCAAGCTCTATTCCATTCCGGTCCGAGGATCACGTCGGGGAACCAGATTGTTTTTCGATGAAATTGAATGGACAGGTGCTAGAGAGGCGTTGCTTTTAGGCTATTTTAATGAAGATTCAAAGTATGAACGTGAGGTGGATGACCTGGAATCAAGGGTAGGCGCCAAAAAGGTGTTTTGTATCGACAACTTGTTTTCGGGTGAGAATCTTACGGCAGACATTATGGGGTCAACTCGATATGTACTCGTTTTAGATCACGAGGGCGGCGCTTTAGATGGTAGTGAACTGATCGAATCCGCTGGTAAGTTGGTACGTATCATTTCGGTTGTTGGCACGCACCTCGAGGCTCGTACTAGCGTCAGCAAAGCGATGTTGGATATGGCCGTCGAGTTCATGGCGAACAAAGCCACGATGCCAACTTCCCAATCAGATTAAAGAGGCGACATATGATAAAGCTCCGTAAGTATAGCCTTGCTGGTACATTTTTCGTGTGCTTGTTTGCCGCCACTGCGCTGCAGGCAAAACAAAATGTTCAGTTTCTCGGTATAGCCTTTGTCGGTGGGCTGAAAGACGCGAAAGTGACGATGCCCTACGTCACAAAAGTACTGAACGAATCTATACGTAGCAACGCTAATACAGAATTACTGAAAATCGTAAGCAACGTCGACAGAGAGGACTTAGTGTTTCTGACTGGCGGCGAAGGGGGGGGCAGTGTCAACAGTGGAAGTGCTCTCGCGACAGCTGTGGCCATAAGCGCAGAGTCTTTTCGGGATAACCGGACGAGTTCGGGGAATACCTTGAAATTGTCCCTTCGCGCTCAGATTCTGACATTTGATTTTACGAATAAACGCGTTATCAGTGCCTTTCCCGTCTACAGCGCTGCAGTAAGAAGCTATGACGATACCACTGACATGGAAGCGCTTCGGGAGCAACTGGTGTTAGAAACCTTAATCAAAAACGATGAGGATCCAGGCAAGAGTATTTTTGACTTGGTAGGTAAGAAACTTCAATCTTTGACGTTCAAAGAAGGGTGGAACATCAACCTAAAGGTCCGTGATGTAACGGTGAACCCCACTGCGGAAGCCATTCTAAAAATCAATAATATTCCAGTAGACGCCTATAAAAATTGGCTCGCGGCTTCCTTTGCGAGCAGCCTTTCGGATTTCCATGACATTCCGGTCCTACCCTATACCCAAGGTGAAGCAGTGAGTAAAATGCGTTTGCTTTTCGATGAACGTAATGATGTCAGCTTTTCCCTTCCACCCGCAGATTTCGTTGTTAATTTAGTAGCCAGGGGATTTGTCACGAAAGAGTTAGACTCGACGCCCAAAACCACGACAAAAACGCATATAGTTGGCATGGAAGTTCATTTCTCAGATGTAGCTTTCAAGAAGCGCCTCTACGCAGAAAACATGCAAATGGGTAGAGTCGTGCGGTATAGCAAGGATTCCCAAGTTGCTGAGTGGCCACTTTACGAAGAAGTCCAGCTGGTTCTCATCACCGAGTTCATGGCGCAGTTAGTTAAGCCAGATAAGAAATGGGTGAGTCGTCACATAAAAAGCAAAAGTAAATTTAGAGAAATCGCCAAGAAAATGCAGACAGTTAATATAAAAATAATCCAAGAAATCAAAGGGAAGTGACGATGAAAACGATTGAATTTACCAATGCGAGATTCTTTGTGGTTGGTTTTTTGTGGGTTCTAGTGGCCAGCCTACTGCACACGCCATTGGTTCATGCAGGTACGGAATGGACACAAGCTACGATAACCAAAGAGTTGAGTAAAAAATGTAAAAAGGGCATGCCGCGTTCTGCTAAAGATTATCAAGCAGCCTTAACTGAAGTGAAAATTGCGGCTATACGTACCTGGGGATCTCAAAAGAGTGTAGCCGAAGCAAAGCTTTTATCGAGTGCCGAGTCTGAAATTCATGCCGCGCTCGATACCTATTTGCTCAACCCTTTGATTCGGTCTGATTGTAACGGTAAGACCTTCAAACTAGCCTTTAAGGCGGAAATAAATGTAGCAGCTTTGGAACAGTTGATGGCGAGAAATGCGCCAGCTGTTGTGGGTCCGAAATCTAGAATGACTGCTGTATTCATAGCTAGGAAGCAGATGAGTGTCAAAATATATGCGGACAAGGTGACCCAAATTGATCAACAGACTAGTATTTCTGAGGCAGAGCAAAGTGCAGACGTGTCCGGCGAGTCGATGTCAGCTGTTGGAACGAGTACGACGACAGAGAAGAGTGTAACGGGGGGCAGCGTCGAGAAAAAAGCCAATAAAGTGCGCTACTCGGTCTTTAACTCAGGTGCTCTCGACGCCGCAGTGACAGAAAATTTTTCCTCCTCTGGCTTCACTTTTATAGATGCCTCTCAAGTAGGCGCACGGTTCCCAGGTTTTGACTTGAACGCATTTAGAGATGAGTTTGGGGTGGGCGATGATTTGAGTCCTGAAACTAAAAATGCGGCTTTCGACGCGATTCGAGGAAAAATCCCTCTGTTAGTCGTTGCAACCGTAGATGTCTTAAAATCCGCTATCGACCCATTCTCTGGTAACAATGTCGTTGTTGCCTCAGTAAAAGCCTGGGTTTATCGCGATGATGGTTTGTTTTTTGAGTCGGTCGCAGCGGTCGCGCCAACTCAGATGCGAGGGGAGGGGACTAGCGATACAGCGGCGGAAACAAACGCTCTTGTGAAGGCTGCAGAAGCCGCAAGCAAGGAAATCGTAAATCAGTTGAAATCCGCAGGTATTCAATAAAGCTAGCTTTATCGATACTAGGATGTCTTAATCGTCGCTAAGACGTCCTGGCTAAACTCGGTGCGACGAAGATTTAACTGAATACTATAACCACAGTCACAAAAAGAGGTAGAGAAAATGTTAAGAATATCTTTAGTTAGTGTACTAGTCACGTTGACTTTAGCCAGTGTCACACCGGTTGCAATGGCGATGCCCGGATTTGGAGATGCCATGAAAGGTGTGGTGCCAGGCGCAGAAAAACCTGCAGATGCAGAAGCAGATGGCGCAACTCAGCTTTCCGCAGCAGATGCGCAGGATACTATTGTCACCGAGTTTAACGAAATTCTTCGTGACGTCAGGTTTGCACAGGGTGCAATGTTGATAGCGCTTGGAAAGAAAGACGAGGGCAACGCCGCACAAGCCGATGCCAAGGCAATGTCAGGAGCGTGCGACAATAAGTGCACAAAAGAAGCAATCGCACGTAGTGCAGAGTTGGATGGGATCATCGAGTCTGCCATGACTGACGCCGACGCGATGAAAGATGTCTCAAAAGAAGAAGCCGGTAAAGCGATGCTTCCATGGTTAAAAGCGGGTGTTAGAACTGCGCTTTACATTCCAAAGCTAGGCGCTTGGGGCAAGTCAGCGACAACTGAGATAAAAGATGCTGGACTTATGGGCGCGGCGAAGATGAAAAAGAAATTTTCTCAGGGGCTTTTTATTGCGACTAATGCACCGGGTGCAGCGCAGAAATGGTTCACGACGATTAAACTAGCTCGCGACGTATTCAAGAAGAACGATATTTCATACGAGGGCGCAAACGACGCTGATTTTTAACGGCGCAGCGAGACGCACCTGGCCGTTTGACGGTTGGGTGCTGTCTAAAGCGTTCTGGCGGTAGGTTGGACGTAACTTGAGTTTTAGAAATGAAGAAAAATCAGGTCTATCTCTGTAACCCGACGACAAGGGAGCGTTTAGTTCAAGAGTCACGAGCTTAGATTTTTTTGAAGTTCGATCCATGAATGAAAGTGGTATGTGTCATTAGGCTCAATTGAACGGTACGCTAAATTGCCCATCGTTAGAAATTGACGAACCCCCTCGCAACGCGATCGTTGGGCCGGATGCAAGATTCCTTTGATTTTGTGCGCTGCGCAGGTGTTGATAGAAGCGCCTACCCTTACCTCTCGCTGCTGCCTGTGTTAGCCGGTCTCTGCCTGTGGTACCGCAAGCGAATTCCATATAAGACGACGTGTTTATCGTTGGCAAGATGAATTGGTTTGTTTGGCATTGATGCCCTGATAACGATGTGTCATGACGATTTGTTGAAAAATGCGTGAGTCTAGCCCAAAAAATCAGAGACGATCGATCCTGCTGGTCAGCGCGATCGGTGGCGCTGTGATAAAGTTTTTTTATCCATTGCTACACTTCACCGGAACTGCTTGGGTCATTGTCAAATCCAGCCGGCTGTTAGTAAATAGTTCGAAACGGCGCCTATTTCAAAAACTGTTCAACCATCAGCTCTACTCAACAGGTGTACGAGCCCTCTATATCAATGTTGTAGTCGGTGCACTGATTGGTGTGCTCATGATCTCGAGGCTATACGATTATTTGCCCGGTGAAGCATTAGAGAATCAGTTTGGCTCATTGTTCGTGTTGATTGTGATTCGAGAACTTGGGCCCTTAATTTCAGGGCTTATCTTAATCGCGCGATCGGGAACTGCTGTGACCTATGAGATAGGTTACCTGCAGTTGCGAGGCGAATTAGGCGTTTTGAGAGGCTTAGGCGTTAATCCGGCTTTCATATTATTGCTACCTGTTGTCATTGCGTTTCCCGTGTCTTTGTTAATCATGTTCATTTACTTCGATGTGGTAGTTTTTTTGTCGAGTTATTTTATGATTTGGCTGTCTGATCCATCGGCACGATTTGCTGGACTATCGATGGCTGTCCTTCAGCAAATACAAACCAGCGAGCTGCTGATCAATGCTTTAAAAGCCTTGCTGGGTGGTCTAATGATTGGCTTGGTTTCTATCCATTTTGGTCTAAAGGTGAGTAAAGATCATCTGTCTATCTCCAATGCTATTTCAACATCGGTGACGATTCAGCTTGCAGTTTTTCTGGCGCTGAACGTTTTGCTCTCTTATCTCGCCTACAGTCGCTAAAATTATGGCACTAATCGTTAACAATTTTAGGCTAGAGTTCCCTGGTAATTTGTTATTCGAGGATCTGTGTTTGGAGCTTCCCACGCAAGTGATCTGTGGGGTTGAATCCTGTGTGCTTGGTGGAACAACCTCTCTGCTCAAAGGGTTGGCTGGATTGATTGACCAGGCAACAGGTGAGGTTTTGATTAATGGGATAAGTACATTTGGGCTCTCTGAGCGAGAAAGATCTCAACACGTTGCTATTTCATATGAGGCGGGCGGTTTGATCAGTCTTTTTAATGTTTATCAAAATATTATATTGCCGCTGGAGTACCACAACCGCTTAGACAAAGATATTTCTGCGCGAGTGCATGCTCTTTGTGAAATGTTCGCATTGGATACACAACTGCTTTTGAGCTTCCCATATGACCTAAACGATGTTCAGATAAGAATTGTTAATTTGATTCGGGCTTTAATCGTCCGCCCATCATTGTGTTTGATTGATGAGTTTGATGGTGGCATGCATGAGGAAATGATAGAGATAGCATTTCTTGGACTAAAGGAATTTCAGAAAACGCACGCTACAACAATAATAATAGCGACATCACAAGATGTACTGTTAGGTGAAATGGACTGCGCTTACAAGATCGAAGCGCACAAGTTAGTAGAGTTTAAGTTTTGAAAGCAACTGCAACAGGTCCCTTAGAAATAACAGCGCGAGACCGAATTATTGGGTTTTTCGTATTTGGAGCTTTGTTAATAATGCTCGTGCTATTTTTGTCGCCGTTGCTGCAGCAGTTAGGCGACAGAGATAACGTCACGTTTGTAACGTATTTAGACAAAACCTATGGTATCCAGCAAGATGCGAGAGTCAACCTAAACGGCGTGACGATTGGATCCGTGAGTGGAGTTGGACTCAATGCTCAGGGCAGGGTAACCGTAGTGATTTCGCTGTCCAAACAGTACGAACGATTTTACACATCAGGCTCTAAACTGTTAATCGACAGTGAGATTGGTGTGACGTCGATCTTAAATGGTATCGGACTGTCGTTTATCTCGGGGATGGATTCAAATGAAAAGCTCAAGGATGGTGATGAACTAGAGACTTCACTGGAAACGGGCTTTAACTCAATACTAGACAGCTTCGATGTAGGTTTAGTCGTTTCGCAACTGACAAATATCATCCAATCGACAGAGGACATAACCACGGGTTTTTCTGAGAATCAAGCATCTCTGTATTTGATGGTTAGCAATTTGCAGTCAGTTACCGCGCAGCTCGACGCAGTTTCTCAGAGCTTACCTAAATTGCTGATGACAATTGAACAAAGTGCTATTTCGTTTGATGCAACGGCACAGGGTGCGCAGCGGATAATCGAGAAGTCAGAAGACGATCTGGTTGCGGCAGTTAAAAATGCGGCTAGCCTAACCGCACAAGCGACAGCAACCCTGAAAAAAACTGAGAGATTGATTGAAGCAGGTGATCCGATTGCAGAATCTCTTCCAGAGCTGATTAGGAAAACCGAACTTGCCTTGGGAAGTGTGGATGAATTGGCACAGACCCTCAATAGATCCTGGCTTTTCGGTGGCAGAAAAAAGCTTCCTCGAAGTGGAGAAGAAAGCGGTAACCCCGCAGACTGAATGCTGCGAAAAATATTTTGATGTCATAAGTGTATTAGCGTTGTATGTGTCGAATCGGCAAAGGAGATCACGAATGCGGTATCTATTGGTGTTGGTATGGGCCTTGATTGGTCAAAACGTGCTCGCCAATCCGTCGTCGATAGTCGAAGTTAAAGGTTATTCATGTATGGGTTCAGAGTTATCGCGTAAAGAAACAGAACGCCTTGCCATCCAGGATGCTAAGCGAAAAGCCGTTGAATCTTCCAAAACGTTTATCGAAAGTGAAACAGAAATGGAAGATTTTGCCTTAAAACGCGACTCGGTAGCGGCTTACTCAAGTGCCGAAGTAAAGGTCCTATCAATCGTCGACCAAGTTTGGGATGCGCCTGAAAGCGGCGATTGTTTCCATATAACTATTCGGGCGGAGGTCGTACCTTCGGAAGAACTTAAGCCTAAAAAAGTCTCGAATGACGACGAGTCGCGCTCGCCTCAGGATACCAAAAATTGGTCAAAGCCAGATAAGAAACAATCAGCAGTTGCAAGAACCAGCGTGGAACTTGTCGAGGTGAAGGTTTCTGCGGAGGCGGAAACAGAATCACTGGCGATTAAGAAAGCCCTTG
>Ga0209119_1001327_pt1 | contig 24488 bp, 20 predicted proteins | sample COG_03_FD_184747 | JGI IMG/M metagenome (GOLD analysis project Ga0209119, IMG submission 184747) | Pelagic Microbial community sample from North Sea - COGITO 998_met_03 (SPAdes) (version 2) | ecosystem: Environmental > Aquatic > Marine > Neritic zone/Coastal water | place: Helgoland, sampling...
TTACTCGCCAATGGATTTTTTTTACTACTATTACTTCTAGGAGTCGCGGATAAACACTATATAAAGCGGCATTTAGCTAAACTTGTAAATGGAGAAACAAATTGGCGCCTGCACCCCTGACACCACATATTGAAAATGTGGAAGAATTCTTATCCCACTGTCACAGACGCCGATACCCGGCGAAAAGCACAATTATTTACGCCGGAGACCAGGGAGATACCCTTTATTACATTATTAAGGGTTCGGTTACGGTAATGATTGAAGATGACAGTGACGGCAAGGAAATAATACTCGCCTACCTAAATCCTGGAGATTTCTTTGGCGAGATGGGTCTTTTCGATCAAGAGCATCGCAGTGCCTGGATTCGCACCAAGACTGAGTGCGAGGTCGGTGAAATCAGCTACGCAAAGTTTATTGAGCTAAGCCATAAGCACCCGGCATTCCTGTTTGCGATCAGCAAACAGGTTGCCCAGCGGCTTCGCGATACCACGCGCAAGGTCAGTGATCTGGCATTCCTGGATGTCACCGGACGGGTTGCACGCACATTGTTGGATCTGTGCAAAGAGCCGGATGCAATGACACACCCAGATGGTATGCAGATTAAAATTACCCGTCAGGAAATTGGCCGTATTGTCGGCTGCTCGCGGGAGATGGTCGGTCGCGTGCTAAAAGAACTTGAGGAGCAGGGACTGGTTTCAGTCACAGGTAAAACGATGGTGGTGTTTGGTACTCGCTAAAGTAGAGAATTACCTAAACATCTCCTCCAAGCGCTCACCCGGTTCTTCACTGCGCATAAACGCCTCGCCAACCAGAAAGGCATTGACGTTATGTTGTCGCATGGCGGCAACATCTGCCGGACTGTGAATGCCGCTTTCAGTAATTACAATTTTATCTGCGGGAATTTTGCTTAGTAGCTGATAGGTATTTTCCAGCGAGACTTCAAAGCTGTGCAGGTTGCGGTTATTAATACCGACCATTGGATTATCCAGCTTTAGGGCTATATCCAGTTCCGCTTCATCGTGAACTTCAATCAACACATCCATACCCAGCGATCGCGCTACTTCGTGCAACTGATTAAGTTGCTGTTCCGACAACGCCGAAACAATTAACAATATGCAATCTGCACCCATGGCTCGGGCTTCGTAGATTTGATATTCATCGATAATAAAATCTTTGCGAATCACTGGCAGTGTACTGGCGCTGCGGGCCATTTTTAAATATTCATCTGCACCCTGAAAGAAATCCACATCGGTTAAAACTGACAGGCAACAGGCGCCGCCCTGCTCATAGCTCTCGGCTATCGCGGCGGGGTCAAAGTCTTCGCGGATCACACCTTTGCTGGGTGAGGCTTTTTTAATTTCAGCAATAACACCGGAGTGACCGGCGGCAATTTTTGCGGCAATCGCGGCGGCAAAGCCTCGCGGCGCAGATGCAGTCTCTGCTTGCTCAATCAGCTGGGGAATAGTCACATGAGCACTGCGCTCGGCAATTTCCTCATGCTTACGGGCAAGAATTTTTTTTAGTATGGTCGGTGTATCTGAACTCATTTTTAATCTCTTAATTTTTTATTAGCCGTCTTGCTGAACCTGAGTGAAGGTTGCCAGATCAGTTATTTTTGCTCGCGCCAGACCGCAGCCTATCGCATCCTGGGCCATGGCTACGCCCTCCTGCATATCCGCTGCGCAACCGGCGACATAGAGTGCGGCGCCGGCATTCAGGGCGATAATATCTGCAGCTTTGCTCGCATTCGGGCCTGCCTGTTTGCCGAGTGCATCAATAATCATTGCCAGCGATTGCTGAGCATCTTCTACATCTAAACCTTCAAGACTCTGACGCTCGGTCAAAAAGTCTTCTGGGGCAATGGTATATTCTGTTACTGCGCCGTTTTTATATTCGGCAACAAAGGTTTCTGTGGCGATACTGATTTCATCCAGACCGTCGGCGGAGTGAACGATCATAATATGCTCTGCACCCAGCCGCCCAAGCACTTCAGCCATTGGCTTACAGAGTGCCTTATCATAGACACCAATCAGCTGACGTTTTACACCTGCGGGGTTGGTCATAGGCCCGAGGATATTAAAAATAGTTCTCAGGCTCAGCTCGCGTCGCGGGCCAATCGCATGCTTCATGGCACTGTGATGGGCCGGGGCAAACATAAAACCGACACCCAGCTCCTGCACACAGAGTGCAACCTGCTCGGGACTAAGGTTTAGATTAACCCCTGCAGCTTCGAGCAGATCTGCGGCGCCACTGTTACTGCTGACCGAGCGATTGCCATGCTTGGCAACCTGTCCGCCGGCTGCGGCGACAACAAATGTCGAGGCGGTGGAGACATTAAATAAATTGGATTCATCACCACCGGTGCCGACAATATCCACTAGGCCATCACCGGAAACTTTTACCCCGGTTGCCAGTTCGCGCATCACTTCAACGGCGCCAGCAATCTCATCGATGCTTTCGCCTTTCATACGCAGGGCAATTAGAAATCCACCGATCTGAGCATCGCCGGCATTGCCGGTCATAATCTGGCGCATCACATCGCGCATCTCTGCGGAACTGAGGCTGTGACCGTTAACAACTGTTTCAAGTGCCTGTTTAATATCCATGGTTACGCCGCCTGCTCAACCCTTGAGAAAATTATCTAACAGATCATGTCCGTGCTGGGTGAGTATTGATTCGGGATGAAATTGCACCCCTTCAATATCCAGCTCTTTATGCCGAACACCCATAATTTCGTCGATGCTGCCATCGTCGTTCTGAGTCCAGGCAGTAACCTCAAGACAGTTGGGTAATGTTGCCTGATCTATAACTAGTGAGTGATAGCGTGTCGCTTCAAAGGGCTTGCTCAGTCCTTTGAAAACACCGCTATCGCTGTGGTACATCATCGATGTCTTACCGTGCATCACCTGTTTAGCGCGGACAATATTGCCGCCAAATGCCTGACCAATACTCTGATGACCGAGACAGATACCGAGTATTGGAATGCGTCCGGCGAAGGTTTTAATCACCTCGACAGAGACTCCGGCTTCATTAGGTGTGCAGGGGCCGGGAGAAATAACAATTTTCTCCGGCGCCAGTTTTTCGATGTCGGCAATGGTGATTTCGTCGTTGCGATAAACCTGCACATCCGCATCTAACTCAGCGAGGTACTGGACGATGTTGTAGGTGAAGGAGTCGTAGTTATCGATCATTAATATCATTTTGATTCTCCACCTGCTTTTTCGCCAGCTTGGCCACAGACCATTGCCGCCGCGCGCATCACTGCTCGGGCTTTGTTCATTGTCTCTTTCCACTCGAGTTCGGGAATAGAATCTGCCACAACACCGGCGCCGGCCTGCACATGCAGCATGCCATCTTTGATCACCGCGGTGCGGATGGCGATTGCAGTATCCATATTGCCATTCCAGCCAATATAGCCAACTGCGCCACCGTAGATATTGCGCTTAACAGGCTCTAGCTCATCGATAATTTCCATGGCGCGAATTTTTGGTGCGCCACTTAATGTGCCAGCCGGCAAGGTGGCTTTAAGCACTTCGAGACTGCCCATGCCGTCGACAACCTGGCCGGTGACATTGGAGGTAATATGCATTACGTGGGAGTAGCGCTCGACGACCATTTTTTCAGTCACTTCGACGCTGCCGGTTTTACTGATTCGGCCAACATCATTGCGGCCCAAATCGATCAACATTAGATGTTCGGCAATCTCTTTTGGATCAGCGAGCATTTCGTCTTCCATCGCCTGATCTTCCTCTGCCGTTTCGCCGCGCTTGCGAGTGCCGGCAATCGGTCGCACAGTCACTTCGCCATCTTCGAGGCGAGCCAGTACTTCAGGCGATGAGCCAACAATATGGAAGTCGCCCATATCGAGAAAGTACATATAGGGGGATGGATTGAGACGGCGCAGTGCGCGGTAGAGATTGATCGGCGAGGCATCAAAGGGTGCCGAGAGGCGCTGCGATGGGACTACCTGCATCACATCACCGGCCATCACATAGTCTTTAATTTTATTAACGCCATCTTTAAATTCCTGCTCACCAAAGCTAGAGACAAAGTCTTTTTCCGAGAGTCCATCACCGCTTATATTCATCGGCGGCAATTCCGGGATTGGCTGAGCTAGCTGTTGCTCCAACTCGTCGAGTCGAGCTTCAGCTTTCTGAAGTGACTCGGGATCTTTGGCATCCACGTGCACTACCAACATGATGGTTCCAGACAGATTGTCGAAGACGGCAACTTCATCCGAGGCCATCAACATTATATCCGGCGTGCCAAGTTCATCTTGTGGCGCGCTCTCAGCCAGTCGACGCTCGACAAAGCGCACGGTGTCATAACCAAAGTAGCCGACCAGGCCACCGGTAAAGCGCGGCAGATCAGGAAGGTTGGGCATACTGAATAGCTGGCGGAATTTCTCTACTTCACCCAGCGGGTCAGTGGTATTGCGATTGACCATAGGTTTGCCATCGCGAATAATTTCCAGTCGCTGGCCAAATACCTTGAGCACGGTGGAGGTCTGCAGGCCAATCAGCGAGTATCGCCCCCACTTTTCTCCGCCCTGAACAGATTCAAACATATAGGAGTTAGGGCCCTGAGCAAGTTTTAGATAAACGCTCAGTGGGGTTTCAAGATCGGCGAGAACTTCACGGGTAACCGGTATACGGTTAAAGTCTTGGCGGGCTAAATCAGCAAATATTTCGGGGGTCATAATAGATGTTCCTGGTTCTCTAACAGAGTGGTTTTGTTTTGGCGCTAACAGGACTCGTCTGGCACTAGATGCGCCAACGCCACTCGCGACAATCACTGTCAAACTGTTTAGAACTCAAGTATTTCACGACCCATCTCCAGTAAGGGATTTGCTATTGTAATCAATTGCGCAGATTCAACAAACTGTCTGCGCAAAAAGATCTTTAATTATAGTCTCGGCCTAATTAGGCCTGCGCAAGCTCACTGCGCATTTTGCTGATAACCTCAGAGTAATCTTCGGCACCATAGATAGCCGAACCGGCAACAAAGGTATCTGCGCCGGCTGCAGCAATCTCGCGAATATTTTGCACGGTAACGCCGCCATCAATCTCAAGGCGAATATCATGGCCGCTGCTATCAATCAATTTTCTCGCCTCAGCCAGTTTGTCGAGGGTGGCTGGAATAAACTTCTGGCCACCAAATCCGGGGTTAACCGACATCAGCAACAGCATATCCATACGATCCATAACCCAGCGAACAGAATCCAGACCCGTTGCTGGATTTAGCACCAGCCCGGCTTTACAACCAAGATCGCGAACCAACTGCAGCGAGCGATCCACATGGTTGGAGGCTTCCGGATGAAAGGTGATATAGGTTGCGCCGGCATCGGCAAACATACGAATAAGATCATCCACCGGCTGTACCATTAGGTGCACATCTATGGGTGCGGTTACACCGTGATCGCGCAGGGCTTTACAGACCATCGGGCCAATGGTGAGGTTTGGCACATAGTGATTATCCATGACATCAAAATGCACAACATCGGCACCTGCTTCGAGCACCGCGTCGACCTCTTCTCCAAGGCGGGCAAAATTGGCGGACAAAATGGATGGGGCAATCAAAAAATCAGTCATAAAACACCGGCGGTCAATTAAGGCGTAACTATGCGCGACTTCGTTATTGGGTGCAAATAAAAAAGGCCAACTGCTAACAGTTGGCCTTTAAATGAACAGACAAAATTTATTCCATTCTGTCAGGCGTATTGGTAATCCTTAAACTGATCACGGAGATCTTTTTTGCTGATTTTACCGGTCGCTGTATGGGGGATTTCATCAATAAAGACACAGTCCTGAGGAATCCACCACTTGGCTATTTTTCCCTCCAAAGATTCGAGAATACTATTCTTGTCAGGATTAACCCCCTCGACAGGTACAACAATTAATAACGGCCTCTCGGTCCACTTGGGATCAGGCACACCAATAACCGCGGCTTCCTGAACATCGGGGTGTGACATGGCAGCATTCTCCACATCAATTGAGCTGATCCACTCACCCCCAGATTTAATAACGTCTTTAACGCGATCAGTAATCACTACATAACCATATTCATCAATCGCCGCCATATCACCTGTATCAAACCAACCCTGCTCGTCCAGTGCAGGCTTGTCTTCCAGTTTGTAATAACCTTTACAGACCCAGGGGCCTCTCACTTTTAATACGCCGGAGGCCATGCCATCCCAGGGTAGTTCGTTGTTGTCGGCATCGACAATTTTCATTTCCACACCATAGACCACTCGACCTGCGCGAATGCGATAGGCATCTATCTCTTCCTGCGAGCGGTCTTCCATCCACTGCATGGGCCGATTGTAACTTCCCAGCGGACTCATCTCAGTCATACCCCAGCCGGCATGCATCCACACACCGTGCTTTTCCATCTCTTTCATCAGCGACAGCGGACAGGCCGAGCCGCCGACCACAACGCTTTTTAATGTGTCGACAGTTTTACCGGAGGCATTAAGATAATTTACCAGAGCCAACCAGACGGTTGGCACACCCAGGGAATAATTGACTTTTTCGCTGTTGATCAGCGCGGTCAGGGTTTCACCATCGGCCATTTTCGGCCCCGGAAACACCAGCTTTGCGCCGACCATAGGTGCGTTATATGAGGTGCCCCAGGCGTTGACATGAAACATTGGCACAATCGGCATAATCACATCGTCACCGGAGAGATTCATAATATCTGGCAGTGATCCCAACAGGGAATGTAAGACTGTGCTGCGATGGCTGTAGACAACGCCCTTGGGGTTGCCTGTTGTGCCAGAGGTGTAGCACATTGAGCTGGCGGTATTCTCATCGAACTCTGGCCATTCAAAACTATCGCTCTGTGACCCGATAAAGCTCTCATAGCAGTGGGCATTGCGCAGGCTGGTCTCTGGCATATTGGCACTGTCGGTCAGCACTACAAAGCCCTCTACGGTTGGCAGGCGATCCTGTAGCTGTTCGAGCAGTGGTACAAAGAGCACATCGGTAAATACCCATTTATCTTCTGCGTGATTGATGATGTATTCAATCTGCTCGGGAAATAACCTTGGGTTAATGGTGTGACATATTTGCCCGGAACAGGAGATGCCGTAATAGAGCTCAAAGTGGCGGTAGTCATTCCACGCCAGGGTGGCAATTCGATCGCCCTGTTCAAAACCAATATTTTGCAGGGCATTGCCGAGCTGTCGAACCCGCCGGAAGGCATCTTTGTAGGTATAGCGGTGGCATGGATTGTCCATGGTCACGGAGACAATTTCGCGAGCACCATGAATACGATCAGCGTGCTTCATTATTGTTGTTATGGTTAGCTGGGAGTCCATCATTAAGCCGTGCATAGTATTTCCTCACCGTATTTCAAGGTTCCCAGACTAACACTCTGGCAATCTGTGTAAAACAACTTAAAGGTGAACCACAGGTCACGGCTGTCGATAGCAGCTATTACTGCCTTGCCGATATTTCCTGCAGGTGATTTTCGATCTGCTGAAAATCTGGCAACTTTAAAAACTCGCCTTCACAGTCAATATTGATACTGATGCAGGGCGCCAACGCTACCTCTTCCTGAGCATCCAGAACAGAGTCCTGCTCAATCCTTATGGTGTGGGGAAAACCCTGAGAAACAATCGCATAATAGCGGTGTTCATGGCCTTCAAGCAGGCTATTAAGAACCAGTATGCGCGTGCTGCTGGCAAAATCTTTAGCGGACTGGTTGGCTTGCAGCGCGGCAAAGTCGATTAGCGGTATATCCAGGTTGCGCCAGTTAAGCCAACCAAACATCCAGGGGGGTGACTTTTTATCCGTCGCCACGTCTTGATTGAGAATTATCTCTGCCACGGCAGGCATAGGCACTAATAAATTAGTAGCCCTGTCCACTTCAGAACGATCGGCATAAGAAGACCCTATATTGACCGACAGGCAGTCAATCTTGGCCACTGGCCCCTGTTGATCGAGAAAAAATAAACTCATTGGCTGCACGCCTCCATTTGATATATATCTTCACTTATTCTGTTGGCAAGCTGATCCACAGTGCCGATAAAATCGGTTTCACAGCGCTGCATTACTGCCTGCGGCATAGCCGGCACTGTGCACTCTTGAGGGTCTTGAACCCAGACCTGGCCGGCGTACTCTTTCACTGCACAGCAACCTTTGGCGCCATCATCGCCCATTCCGGTAAAAATTATTGCACCGCAGTCCTGACGATAGAGTTGCGCCAGACGATTGGCCAGCTGATCTATCGACGGCGAGTAATCACCCCGCCAGGGCGAGGCAAACCGCAGTATCCAACCCTGCCGGCTAACTCTTGTTTCAAACTGCGGCGATATAACCGTCACTGTCCCGGGGCGGATAAACTGCCCAGTGGACGGCTCGCGGGACGGCCATCCGGTTTGGGTTTCAATCATTCTCAATACGGTAGCTATCTGTTGGCCGGGAATATGCTGTGCATAGACAAATGCCAAATCACTGTTAACCGGGACGCTGGATAAAAACTGTCTCACTGCCTGCAGCCCGCCTGTGGATGCGCCGAGCAGCCATATCCTTTTTGCGTTTAGCGGCTGCATAGGCTGAATTTAGCTCTCCACGGTTAACAGCTGATTGAGCGTTTCCAACAACTGCTCTTCCTGATAGGGCTTGCCCATATAGTAATCTACGCCCAACTCCATGGCCCGCTGGCGGTGCTTGTCACCGGTTCGCGAGGTGATCATTACAATTGGGATATCCTTTAAGTCCTGACTGGCTCTAACCCGAGTAGCGACCTCAAAGCCATCCATTCGTGGCATTTCAATATCCAGTAAAATTACCGCAGGTATTTCTTCCTGCATGCTTTTTAGTGCTTCAATTCCATCTTTAGCGGTCAGCACTCGATATCCCTGACGACGCAAAATACGGCTGGTTACCTTTCTCACCGTTACCGAATCATCAACAACCAATATGCACGGCGAGAGATCAATCGACATAGCCGGGTTGATTAGCGAATCTGAGTCGAGGGCTTGTGTTCCCGCTTGGCCAACCCGCGGCAGATCGGCAAAGGCAACTCGGGCCAATTCATTGAGATCGATAATCACCACTACCTGACCATCACTGAGAATAGTTGCTCCACCTAAACCTGGAACGCCGGAGAACTGTGGTCCCAAGGTTTTAACAACAATTTCTTTGGTACCGACAATTTCATCAACCTGAACTGCAAAGCGTCGATTGTCAGAATGGAATAAAACCAAGGCTGCATCGACATCGAAATTATCCGCGCGTCGGCTGATCTCTGGATTGAGCAATGTGCCCAGATAGCAAAGTTCGTACTGGCTGCCCGCATAGCTGATAACACCGCCATCCTGCATCGCCGTCTCAACCGCACTTGGAGACATAAAGTGCACGCCATCAATAGAGTTTAGAGACAGCGCATAATGATCTCCGGTGACATTGATCATCAGTGCGCGATTTACCGACAGGGTAAAGGGCAGAACTATAGTGAACTGGGTACCGCGGCCGGCAGAGGTTTCAATATCTACGCTACCACCGCACTGGCGCACTTCACTGTTGACCACATCCATGCCGACACCGCGACCGGATATCTGGCTGACAGCATCGGACGTTGAAAATCCCGGATGAAAAATAAACTGCGCAATCTCATGTTCTGAGAGCGCGGCATCTTCGCTGATCAGCTCTTTCTCAAGGGCTATCTGGCGGATACGCTCCACATCTAGACCGCGACCGTCGTCAGCGAGATGGATAACAATATCACCGCCTTGCCTATAGGTTGTTATAACGATGCTACCGGTTTCAGATTTGCCGGCTGCTTTGCGCTGTTGCTCGGATTCAATACCGTGATCAACGGCATTGCGAATCATATGTTCCAGGGGTGCAACCATGCGGTCGAGAACCGATCTGTCCATTTCACCGTGGATATTATCCATGCGCAACTCAACTTTTTTGCCCAGCTCAAGTCCGACCTGGCGAACAATTCGGCGCAGACGGGGAACAATTCGCGCAAAGGGCACCATGCGGGTTTTCATCAAGCCCTCTTGCAGGTCGGTGTTAATCCGCGACTGGTGCAAAAGCAATGTTTCGGTGCCAATCAATCGCTCGTTAAGGGTCTCTTTAAGGTCGTGCAGATCCGAAGCGGATTCCATCAGCGATCCGGTCAGCTGTTGCAGGTGGGAATAGCGATCCATTTCCAACGGGTCAAAACTGTCGGCTTCGCCAGAGGCTTCAATCTGCTCGCGGCGATAATCGATCTGCGCTTCGGTCTCGGTGCCGAGCCGTCTTACCTGCTCCTGCAAGCGCACTACGGTGGCGTCCATTTCATCGAGGAACTGATTAAACTCACTGACCTGTTCTTCGATGCGGCCGCGGAAAATAATATTTTCGCCAGAGAGATTAACCAGGGTATCGAGAACCTCAGCACCGATACGAACAACTTCCTTGATCTCGCCTTTAACCGAAAAGGATTTCTCGGCGGGCTTGCCAGCGCTCTCAGCATCGGCTTTTGCCAGCGGCTTAGCTTGCGGCGCCCTTGATTTAGTCGCATTGGGTTCAGCAGACTCGACAGCTGACTGCTCTGCAACTTGATTTTCAAGCTCCTCCATCTTCTGGCGAAGGGCTCTGATATCACCCCCACGGGCGATCTGACAAATAATATCGTAAGCGCTTACTAGCTTTTCTTGCTCGGATACTATTGCCTTAAAGAATTTTTTGTTGTGGTTTTTAGCCGCATCAATCAAGGATTCTATGGCATGTGCTCGCTCGCCCAGAGAATTAAATCCAGCCATTCGTGCACCGCCTTTTAAGGTGTGCAGATCACGCTTTAAGCGATCGGCGAGCTCTACTTGCGAAGGATTAGACTGCCAGGCCAGCACCGACTCTTCGATGCTGCTAACAATATCGTCAGCCTCTTCTACAAAGACACCAACAATTTCCTGATCGAGATCCGCATCAATTAAGCTTGATGCGCTTTCCTCTGTGGACTGCTGACCTGGCTCTTGTTCAGTTACTGGTTCAGCTGGCTGTTCTTCTTGCTTCTGATCTTTTGATTCCTGAGCTAACTGCGCTTGTTTTTCTTGCTCTAATTTTTCGGCTTGCTGAGAAGCTTCCGCCAATTCCTTATCTTTACTGATTCGCTCCTCTTTGAGCTGCTCTTCTTTAAGCTGGTCTTGCTTAAGTTGCTCATCCCTAAGCTTTTCTTCTTTGAGCTGTTTTGCCTTAAGCTGCTCTTCCTTAAGTTTTTCTGCCGCGGCACGCTCGCGCTCAAGCTGTTCAAGATCGAGCTTTTGCTTTTCCGCCAGCTGCTCGGAAAGCTGATCTTTTAAGACTAATAAATCATTCTTTTGCGCCTCTTGCAGCGGATTTAAATCCTGGTCGGCGGCAAGCATATCGAATAGGTTGAGCAGTGTTTCATGGTTGATCTGCATAACTTCAACCACCTGCTGAGAAGGCGCCTGACCTATGTCCTGCAGCAACTGATAGACCTCGGCCATTATTTCTGCCAGCTGCAGAATTGGCTCTATATCAGCATCTTTTAATTTTTCTCCAATCTCGTTTAAATCACTGAGAAGCTCATAAAAAACTACCCGCGGCGGCGCTGTTTGCTGCTGCAAGTGATCGTAGAGCTGGGGGTAGTTTTGCAGTGACAGCAATCCCTCTGCCATAAGCTTTTTGACTGCAGAAAAATCCTTACCATTGCCCTCTGCATCCCCTCGATTCAACAAATGGCCAACAGCTTTTTCACGTAGCTCTGCCATGCGGGCACGGAACATCGGCAAGCCTTCCTGAGGCCCTGCATCTCCGCCGGTCATTTTGGTCAATGTGCTGCGGAAGAAGGCTACGGCATCTTCGACAAGATGGACAATATCTTCGTCGAGAAAAATATGGTGATGGTGGAGCTCTTTTATAAACTCTTCCAGCGGGGCAACCAAGTGACTGAGTTCGGAAAAATCAGCCATCTCCGCTGTGCCTTTCAATGTATGTAATGCTCTCTGTAACGACAGCGGCGGCACTTTATACAGTGGCGCCATACTGCGCGTTGCGATAACAAAATCGTCAATGGTCTTTAAATGGCCCTGGGCCTCATTGACAAAGATTTCTAGCAGTATTGCTTCATGTTCCTCTTCTTCAGATTCCGCTTCGTCAGAATCTTCGCTATCTGGCTCTGCTGTTTCCAAGATTCGGGTTGTCTCTTCGAGAACCTCTAACACTTCCAATACTGCTGGCTCTTCAGCCCCCTGCTCTTCTGCAAGGTCTGTGAGTGATTCTTCGTCCGCATCTTCTGCTTGCTCAGGCTCTGGTTTTCCAAGCTCTGGTTTCACAAGCTTTGGGTCAGGTGTTTCTAGCTCTGCAACAGGCTCTGCCGGCTGACTAGCATCCGGCACTGGCTCAGCGGTCTCTCCTTTGGCAAGGCGCTCAGCGCTGGCGATTATTTGCTGACTGATTTCCGGCGTTGGTGTCGGCAACTTTTCGGCAAAAGCGGCGATTAATAATGGCATACGCTGAATGCTCTGTTCGGTCAGCTCAATCAGCGGTGAGCTGCAACGGATACGACCATCGAGCACGCGATTTAGCATATCCTCGATTGACCATGCCAGCTCGCCAATATCCTCGGCACCGACCATGCGACCGCTACCCTTGAGGGTATGAAAGGCGCGGCGAATGATTGGCAACAGATCTTTTGATTCGGGCTGGTCTGTCCATTCAGGTAGCAGTGTATTGAGACTTTCGAGCACCTCTTCGGCTTCTTCAATAAATATTTCAACAATTTCATCGTCGATGACATTGTCTTCCTGACTCTGATCCGGCTCAGGGCTGTCTATTGGCTCAGGGCTTTCAACCAAACTTATGGGTGTATCGCTGCTATCACTGCCCTGATTATCTTGCAGTTCGGCTAGCTCTTCGAGAATCTCTTCCGGCTCGGCATACAGTTCTTTGTCGATTTCTAACGCTGGGGTAACCGAACGATTTTCCAGCAGTGCGAGAATGCTCTCCTCTGCTGCGGCCAAAACATCGTCCTGCTGGTCAGCATTATCTCCATTAAACTGCTCAAGATAATATTCAACAATGGTGATGGCATCGGCAAAGGTGTCGAGTGCATGCCACTCTACGCTGCGCCCCTGATTGATAAGCATCTCTTGCACATATTTTAAACAGCCATCAATCACCGCCGCCGCCCGAGTCAAACCAATAATATTCAGAGCACCCTGCAGCTCTTGAAACATAGCTGGCACCTGGTGCAGTAGTTGCAGGTCCCACTGTGAATTTATAAATTCAACAACAGCTTCTTTTATGCGCTCAATGCCGGTTCGCGATTCAGCTAACAGTGATTGCGTCGCACTGTTAAATTCAAATTGATTCTGCTGACTATCCAGATCGACGCTACCGGAAAATTTGTCCGGTCTCGCCGCCCAGGCATTTAATGCCAGCTCGACTTCAGTCAGGTTCTGCACTGTGCCGATAACATCGGCATCATTAATGCCGGAGCCATCTGCGCTAAAAATCTGTCGTAATTTTTGCTCTATCTTGCTGATTGCGTCGCGTAATTTTCCCTGGCCAACCAAGGCCAAAGAATCCGCCATACTGAGTAGCACCGGCAAGCTGCCGCGAACATCATCAGCGGAGAGACCGCCCTCTAGCGAGAAGCGCTCAAGTGCCGATCGCACATTTGCCAACTCACCCTGAATAGCACTGACCAGTGCGCGTACCACCTGTGGGTCGTACTGCGGCATCAGTCGCCCGCCTTCGGGATTTACTTCACCTGAAGGAAAGGCTTCGGCAAGGCTGTAGTCACTCCAGATCGCTTTAAGCTCTTCGCTATTGGCTTCGGTGGTGGTCAGGTAGTAGAGCAGGTTTTTCAACAGCCCAAGATCTGCTGAGGCGCTCTCGCCAGAGGTGGCTTCTTTGGCTTGTATTTTCAGTTGGCTGTCGAGTGCTCGAAAAAGTTTTTTTAGCGCAATACTGAAATTGATTTCACGGGATGAGACCAAACCGAGAATCTGCCGAGCAATAGGCCACAGATTTTCACGCCAACTACCTTTTGATAATTCCTGCATTCGCTGCAGTACTTTTATTAGATTGGCGCAATTTTTATTTTTTTCTTCGCCTTTAATCAGCTTGATTAATGACAGCTGGTAAACCTGACGAAGACGTTTAATCATATCCGCAGAGGCAGTTGCATTTTCATTGGTTGGCGGCTCGGGTACATTTTTAAAAGAGGATAAGTCAGGCGAAAATAAAACACCTTCAGAGACAAGTGGGCGCCCCTGAGCAGCGCGCAAATCATTGAGCAATATAATCAGCGCCTCGGGATGGTCCTCTCTGCTGGAAAGTATTTGTCTCAGGTAAATTGGCAGTTTAATAATTGCCTGAACCAGAATTTCACAGGCTTCGTTAATGTTGGAAATTTTCTTATCGAGAATTCCCTGGGCCAGCGCTTCCATCTCTTCGACGAGAAAAATACAGCCCTCGCATTGGAGGATTTTAAAAGACCCGGCAATCTGGTGTAGATGCCCGAGACAAAAACGTATCTTTGTCTCATCACTGTTATTTTGGGTAAATGCTTCCAATTCATTGAAGGCTGATTGCAGACTGTTTTCAATTTCATCAACAAGCCATTCAAGACCGCTAAAGGTTTTTACATTTTTTACCTGGAACTTTTTTTCCGGGACCTTTTTGTTATGAACATTTTTTTTATGGCCAGTGCTCATCAAACTTCTCCCTGTTCAACTGTTTCATCCTTGGTATAGGCTTGAATATTGCGCTGGGTAACGCGGGTAAATCCGTTCGGCAACCAGTTACTCAGCTCGCCCAGTCCCAACATTAGACAGCCTTGATTATCCACGTGATTGCTCAGCTGACCAATAATCTCGCGGCGCTTCCAGCGACGAAAATAAACCAACATATTCTGGCAGTAAATCAAATGCATTTTGCGCCTTATAAGCGGCGACCCATCGGTGAGTATATTGCTAGTTAAAAAACATACCCGGCGGCGTAAATCTGCTTTTACACGCCATAATCCTTTGCCAACCGCATCGAAATAAGCACTGTTAGTAGCTTTGTCGACCATGGTCATTTTGCTCTCGCGATAGATGCCACGGCGCGCCTGAAAAATTGCCTCGCGGCTTATATCTGTGCCAATAATCCCATAGCGCGGCTCGTGGCCTTCGGCCTTCATTGCCTGTTCAACGGTTATTGCCAGCGAGTAGGCCTCTTCACCGGTTGAGCATCCAAGGCTCCATATCCACAGCGGCTCACTGAAAGATTTCTCCCTGACGGCATTGCGAACCCAGCTGTTTACATAATCCATCGACGGGCGGTGGCGAAAGAAACTGGTCTCTTTGACTAGCAGACTGTCAATAAGCCCACTCCACTCCTGTGCACCTTTAGCCACATCCAGAGCATCGCTCATATACTGATCAATATCCTCAGAATCCAACTCTTTCATTCTGCGCTCGAGCAGGAGCGCCAGGGCTCTTTCACGATCTGGAGTAATTTGCACACCAGTGCGCTCTTCGATTGTCGCTTTCCAGACATCGAAGTATCCGAAATCGCTAATCTGGCTGATTGCATTCTCCATTTGGTTAGCCACAGATAATCCCTATGCTCGTCGATTATCTAATTGCGCTTATCCTCATCACCCTCGGCCAGCATGGCTTCAACTTCCGCCTCAAATTCTTCAAGATTTTCCAGTTCTTCCCCTTCATCGACTTCCAACTCTTCATCAACTTCCAGCTCTTGCTCAGGTTCAGCATCAACTGCGGATGCAAAGTCCAAATTAAGTTTTTCATCGGCATCGTTGAAAGCAAATTCGTCGCTGTCAAAGTCATTAGCTTCTGCGGCGTTTTCCGCTTCGCCATTTTGATTATTTGGCGTATCTGCCACTGCAAATAATGCACCCAGTGAGCCATCATCCAACTCGTTTACAGCAGCGTCTTCGTCGCTATCAGCGAGTTCGTCATCAGTACTTTTTCCAGGGAGAATAAAGCCACTGACAGAGTCTTTCATCTCTACGGCCATGCCGGCCAATTCACCAATCGAGTTCGCAGTGTCATTGGTTCCTGAGAGGGTTTGTGAGGTAATTTCCTGAATAACATTCATCGTGTTGGAAATATGTGCTGAGGTGGTGGCCTGGTGTTTTGCTGCCTCGGAAATATCCTGAATCAACTCCGCGAGGTTGGTGGATACAGTTTCAATTTCTTCCAGAGCTGTACCTGCACTGTTGGCTAGCTCAGCACCTTTAACAACCTCGGCGGTTGTCTGCTCCATCGAGCTCACCGCTTCGTTTGTATCGGTCTGAATGGTTTTTACCAGTCCGGCAATCTGCTTGGTGGCTGTCGCCGAGCGTTCCGCAAGCCGTTGAACCTCATCCGCTACAACCGCAAAACCGCGTCCGGCTTCACCGGCCATGGCCGCCTGAATTGCCGCGTTTAGTGCGAGAATATTGGTCTGGTCGGCAATCTCATTAATCAGCGAGACGATGTCGCCAATTTCCTGAGAGCTTTCACCCAGTCGTTTAATTCGCTTTGCCGTGTCCTGAATCTGCTCACGAATTGTGTCCATACCGTCGATAGTATTGCGCACCAAAAGGGCACCATTTTTTGCAATGGATACCGAACGCTCTGCCACCGCCGCCGACTCGGCGGAGTTGGAAGATACCTGATCAATGGTAATCGCCATTTCATTAATCGCTGCTGACGCACCGGCAATCTCTTGAGCCTGATGCTCTGCGCTCTCTGCCAACTGTAGTGATGTCGCTCGAGTCGCATCCGCAGACCCTGTTACCTTGATCGATGAGCTGGCGACGTTTTCCACCAAACTTCTCAGCTCAGCAATTGCGAAGTTAATCGAGTCGGCAATGGTTCCAGTAAAGTCTTCGGTCACCGTTGCCTCGACGGTTAAATCACCATCTGCGAGATCAGAAATATCGTCGAGCAGGCGCAGGATTGCCTGCTGGTTTTTATCTTTGATCTGCTCGGATTCAAGCAGGTTGCGTCTTGTGGTTCTGAAGTTAATAAATCCCAACATAACTAGGGCGGCAAAAAATCCAGCTACAGCCATCAGGGTTGTGAAGTTATTGAAAATTCGTTTTTCAGAGGTATTCAGATCTACTACTGTATTGTCCAGAGTATCAAATTTTGTCAACAGCGCTGGCACATCACCCAGCAGTGCTGCGGCAGACATTCGCGCAATAGAAAGATCGTCTGCGGATTCGTAGATGCGATCGATATCATTGGCAACCACATCAAAAGATTCCTGGATTTGATCGATACTCGCGATCGCCTCTTTATCGGTAACCTTGGTAATACCAAGAATAAAGTTACCATTTTTCATCGAATCTAATGTGTCGCGAAATACATTTGAATCACTTTTAAACTGGTCGGCAGCAACATTGGCATCGCCACTGCCGGAGATCATCTTGTCAATATTTCGACCGATTCGCTCGACAAGCCACAACTGTTCCTGGGCAATAGCGATCTGTCCGGCTGGCGCCGACTGGGTAATCAATACATCGACCACCTGGCCGGAATTGTCCTGTACCAGAGGTAATTTTGCATTGAGCTCGCTGGCAACTCTCGAGACAAACAAGACTGTTTCTCGGTTATCCCCTAACAGCTTCAATTTATCACTTACCGCAGCCCAGCTATCTGCCACTGACTGAACCTGTGGCCGAGAAATCTCAGCCTGATCATAGAGGCGTTTTTGCAGTCGTCTCCATGACTGAGTCATCTGACTGTTGAGCTGGTTTAGTGCATCAAAGGCATCTTCATTAGCGGCGCCAGCATCATTCGCCAACTGGGTAATTCTCAGTGCATTGACTCGCAGACTGGCAATACTTTGCACATTGCTCTGGTCGTTTTTGACCTGGCTGCTAACCTCTATGGCGCTGTAGGTGCCGACCATTATGCAAGCTATGCCCAAGACTATTATCAGCGTACGGAACGGTGATCCTTTTCCGGTATTCTCTTTCATATAATCCTCCAGATTGATTCTGTATTGCTTTATTAAAGGAGCGTTTCGGTGATCAACCCCTCTAGACCGAAACACTCATAAACTGACTGTCCTCAATCAGTTTGTGGGCACAAAAAAGTGGTGTGTCTTTATTTTCTTCACTAAAACTACCGTCGATAAAATGAACCAGAGGCCCGTTGTTGCGAGCCTCTTTATAGTGATCTACTGCCAGGGATTTAATCCCCTGAACCGAGTCGACGATCAGGCCGACATAGATGCCATCCATATCCAGCACCAACACACGTCGGTCACGAACCGAACCGGCCAGTGAACCGCCGAGAAAATCAGCAAGATCGATAATCGGCAGCAGTCGTCCACGAACATTTGCCAGTCCACGAACCCAGGATTTAACTCTTGGTAAGTTGGTGCATTCAGGAACGTCCAGTACTTCGCTGAGCTCGTTGAGGGGCATAACATAGTCGTCGCCGAGCACAGAGAAGCCGACCAGTTTGCGGGTCTCAACAATTTTTTTCTGTGCCGGCAGGCCATAGCTGGACTGACCGAAACGACTGGCTACGTTACTTATTGCTGCGAATATATCCTTGGTCACAGTCTCAATTCCCTAGTTCAGCACGGCGCTGATAGCCGACACTAACTGCTTTTCGTCAATTGGCTTTACCAGATAAGCTTTGGCTCCCTGGCGCTGACCCCAAACCTGATCCGCCTGCTGGTTTTTTGCGGTGACAATAATCACCGGGATATGTTTGGTCTCTTTACTGCGACTCAGTTGGCGAGTGGCCTGAAATCCATTTAGCCCGGGCATCACTATATCCATCAGCACTACATCCGGTTGCTCATCTTTTGCCAAATCAACGCCCTGCTCACCGGAGTCAGCAGAGAGAACGGAAAATCCATTGCGCTCAAGAATATTTGTCAATTTGTAGGTTTCCGTCGGGGAGTCGTCCACAATTAGTATTTTTGCCATGATCCAACCTCTAAGTCCTTTTTAGTTTTGAATATATTTGTCCAACACATCGAGCAGCTCTGCCCGACCAAATGGTTTGGTCAGATAGTCATCCGCGCCAACAATGCGACCCTTGGCCTTGTCAAAAAGACCATCTTTACTTGAGAGCATAATTACTGGTGTAGATTTAAAATCGGGATTGTTTTTGATAAGTGCGCAGGTTTGATAGCCGTCGAGTCGAGGCATCATGATGTCGACGAAAATTATGTCGGGGTTGATATCGACGATTTTGGCCAGAGAGTCAAAACCATCTGACGCGGTAGAAACGGCGCAGCCCGCTTTAGCAAGCAGGGTTTCTGCCGTACGTCTAATTGTATTACTGTCGTCTATGACGAGCACTTTAAGGCCCTGAACATCCATTTTATCACCACTGTAAAACCACTTAACGCCTTGTGCGCCATCAATGTCACTCAAGATGTGGAATTTTAAACACACTTGTAATATATAATCCACAAGCCTCTAAATTTATTAATAAAATTGATTTATAGGTCACAGAATTTTCTGTGGCATATGCACTGCTGTTGCCACACTTAGTTATAGCGCAAAAAATCAGCACAAGGTTGTCATTATTATGGGTAAAACTCTTGGGGTCATTATGGACCCAATTCAATCCATCTCTTTTCAAAAAGACTCCACACTGGCGATCCTGCTCGCCGCACAGCGACAGGGCTTCGAGCTGTTTTATATGCAACAAGAGGATATCTTCTTAGAAAACGGTGAACCCAGAGCCAGTATTACTCCGCTGCGCGTATTCGACGACGCCAATCGCTGGTTTGAGCTGGGTGAAAGTCGCGTTGCTGCACTGGAAGAGATGAATGTGCTGCTGATGCGCAAAGACCCGCCCTTTGACAGTGAATTTATCTACTCCACTTACATTCTTGAAGCGGCGGAACAGCGCGGTTCACTAGTGGTTAACAAACCGCAGAGTCTGCGCGACTGCAATGAAAAAGTCTTTGCCACCCAATTCCCCCAGTGCACACCGCCATTATTAGTCAGTCGCGATCAGGCGCGGCTAAAACTGTTTTTAGCGGAATATAAAGATGTGGTGTACAAACCTCTGGACGGTATGGGCGGCACGTCGATTTTTCGGGTTAGCGAGGGTGATCAAAATCTCAATGTGATTCTCGAGACCCTGACCAACTATGGCCAACAGACTATTATGGCGCAGAAGTATCTGCCGCAAATTACTCTCGGCGACAAACGCATTCTGGTTGTCGACGGCGAGGTGATTCCCTTTAGTCTGGCGCGTATCCCAACCGGCAGTGACTTTAGAGGAAATTTGGCCGCTGGTGGTCGCGGCGTTGTGCAACCTCTCAGTGAACGCGACCAGTGGATAGCCCAGCAGGTTGCACCAACACTAAAAAAACGTGGTCTGATTTTTGTCGGGCTGGATGTTATCGGTGACTATTTAACCGAGATAAATGTCACCAGCCCAACCTGTATCCGCGAGATTGATAATGCCGAGGATACTCAGATTGGCGATAAGCTGATCGCCGCGATTCAAGCTCGACTGGAACAGATGTAAACCCTGCAAACTCACAGGAACGCTAGTGGAAAACTTGATTGAGAGCCAGTGGAACACAACCGATGAACGTCTGCGCAAGACGTTTTCGGCGGCGCTCATCTTCCATTTTATTCTGCTGATTGGTGTCAGCTTTACCCTGCCCTCCGGGTCCTCACCGAGCGTCTCCATGGAAGTCACACTGGCCTATTATAAAAGTGATGTGGCACCGGACAGTGCAGACTTTTTAGCTCAGGCCAATCAGCTTGGCAGCGGCGATCAATCTCAGGCAGTCCAGCCGACAACTGATCAGCTGTCGCCCTTTGAGGGTCGCGATCAGGGTCAGATGCCAGCGCTTCAGCAAGATCGCAGCGAACCCCAGGCTCAAACCCTTTTGGCTAGCACTGGCGACGACGCTAATCCCCAGACTAATGATAGTCAGGCCGATGATTTAACGACTCAACAGGCGCAGATAGCTGAACGCGATATTGGCGCGATTCGCGCTGAACTCGATCGCCTGCAGCGCGCCTACAGCAAATTGCCTCGGGTGCTGCGATTGACATCAGCATCGACAAAATCCGCCGATGAAGCCGCCTATATGCACTACTTTGAAAAGCGCGTTGAGCAGGTCGGCAACGTCAATTACCCCAAGGAGGCTCGCACGCGGCGTATCTATGGACATGTGCAATTAGTTGTAGCGCTGCTTGCCAACGGCAATATCAAGCGTATTGAAGTCTCAAAATCCTCTGGATCGCGACTGCTCGACCAAGCCGCCGTTCGTTCTGTGCGTTTGGCATCACCCTACGAGCCCTTTCCCCCAGAACTTCGCAATCGCGACGAAATTCATATTATTCGCACCTGGCAATATCAATCGAATAATGTACTGACCACAAACTAATCCTATTCACTGCTTGAGTTTGTCTGTGTAAAACCCCATATTGATAACTATGGAACCCACAAAACCAAAAAAAATCAGCAGCCTTAAAAATCACTTCTTGTTAGCCATGCCCGGTCTTACCGACCCCAATTTTGCTGACTCAGTGATCTATATCTGCGAGCACAATGCCGATGGTGCTATGGGCCTGATAATCAATCATCAGTTGGATATCCCGGTCAAAGCTATCTTTGAGCAACTGGATGTCGAGTATCAGGACGAATTTGCTCGACCACTGCTATTCGATGGCGGCCCGGTTCAGCGTGATCGCGGATTTATTCTTCACCCCAGCTGTGATCGGCAGTGGGAGTCAACTATGTCTATTTCAGAAAAAGTCAGCCTAACCGCATCCAAAGATATCCTCTCCGATATTGCCTTGGGCGTGGGGCCAAAAGATTCACTGATCACTCTCGGCTATACCGGCTGGGATGCGGGGCAACTTGAGGAAGAGCTCGGCGACAACAGCTGGCTTACCATTCCCGCTGAGGCAGATATTATCTTTAACACAAACTGTACCGAACGCGCCTCAGCAGCAGCCCTCAGCATAGGCTTGGATCTGCGTATGCTCTCCCACGAGGCCGGTCATGCCTAGTGCCCAACCGCCAAAGAGTCTGCTGGGCTTTGACTACGGTTTAAAGCAGATCGGCGTTGCCAATGGCCAAACCCTGACCAATTCAGCCAATGGTTTAACCATTCTCAAAGCGGTGGACGGTATTCCCGACTGGGTTCAGGTGGAAAAATTATTAGCCGAGTGGAAGCCGGATCTGGTGGTGGTTGGATTGCCGTTAAATATGGACGACAGTGAAAGTGAACTCTCCAGCCGGGCGCGCAAGTTTGCCCGTCGTCTGCAGGGGCGCTTTTCTGTTGAGGTGGAGATGGTCGATGAGCGTCTGACTAGCCGCGAGGCAAAAATGCTCGGCCGCGAACAGGGTACCCAGGATTTGACAAAAATTGACCATATCGCCGCATCACTGATTTTGCAAAGCTGGTTGGACTGCCCAGAAATTGGTACCACTCCATAACAACCGCCCTAATAAAGCGTCTGCCTACCAACGTAATTTATCTGACTGATCTTCTTCAATGGTCAGATCATCTGCCGCCGAATTTAGCTCATTGATATGGGTATCTGACTGCATTTTTATCATCAACCGCAGATCGTTTTTCGAGTCGGCGTGGGCGATAGCATTTTCATAGCTGATCTGATCTTCAATATAGAGCTCATAGAGCGCCCGATCAAAGGTCTGCATTCCGTGCTCAGTCGAGTTGGTCATAATTTCTTTTAATTTATGCACATCTCCTTTGCGAATCGTATCCGCGACCAGCGGCGTATTGAGCATTATTTCAATTGCTGCGCGGCGACCCTTCCCCTCTTTGGTCGGCACTAGCTGCTGAGCGACTATCCCGCGCAAATTGAGCGAGAGATCCATCCACAGTTGGCCGTGACGTTCCGCCGGGAAAAAATGCGCAATCCGATCCAGTGCCTGATTGGCATTGTTAGCGTGCAGCGTTGCCAGAACCAGATGACCAGTCTCGGCAAAGGTAATCGCGTGCTGCATAGTTTCCGGCGTGCGAATTTCGCCAATCAAAATAACATCCGGCGCCTGACGCAAGGTATTTTTTAGAGCCACATCGAACGACTCAGTGTCTACGCCCACTTCACGCTGGGTCATAATGCATCCCAGATGTTCGTGGACAAATTCAATCGGATCTTCAATAGAAACTATATGACCGCGGCTGTTTTTATTGCGATGACCAATCAATGCGGCAAGGGATGTCGACTTACCAGTGCCAGTGGCGCCAACAAAGATCACAATGCCGCGCTTGTTCATCACTAGCTCTTTTAAAATTGGCGGCAACAGCAGCGATTCCGGTGTTGGAATGACTGTCTCAATACGCCGCAGCACCATGCCAATTTCGCCGCGCTGATAAAAGGCGCTGGCGCGAAAGCGCCCTGCACCTTCACTGACCAGCGCATAATTAAGCTCTTTGCTGTGCTTAAAATCTTGCTGCTGATCTTTATCCATGGTGCCTAAAACCAGCGCCTCGCACTCAGCCTGTGTGAGCTTATTCTTGGTAATTGGCATCACTGCACCATTGACCTTTAAGCAGGGTGGCAGACCCACAGTAATAAATAGATCAGAAGCCTTTTTCTCGGCCATATACCTAACCAGTTTTTCGAGGGTCTGGTCCAACATCGCTTTTCTCCTTAAAAACAATTTTGTGCTTAAATTTTTTAGTGTTTTTTCTAATTGGTTTTTCGATTACTTTTTGGCGATCAAAAGCTATCCGGCATCTTGGCTTTTTCGCGGGCCACATCCGGACTAATCAGACGCTTATCCACCAGATTGTGCAGGCATTGATCCAGAGTTTGCATCCCCAGCGCCCCGCCGGTCTGAATCGCCGAGTACATCTGCGCGACTTTATCCTCACGGATCAGGTTTCGTATCGCCGGCGTGCCGATCATAATTTCGTGAGCAGCAACTCGTCCGCCACCAATTTTCTTTAATAGGGTCTGGGAGATAACCGCCTGTAGTGACTCCGAGAGCATCGAGCGAATCATCGGTTTCTCGCCACCGGGGAAAACATCCACCACCCGATCAATGGTCTTGGCTGCCGACGTGGTATGCAATGTGCCGAAAACCAAATGGCCGGTTTCCGCGGCGGTCAGCGCCAGACGAATCGTCTCCAGATCACGTAGCTCACCCACTAACACAACATCCGGATCTTCACGCAGTGCCGAGCGCAGTGCTTCGGTAAAACCATGGGTGTCGCGATGAACCTCTCGCTGGTTGATCAGACACTTCTTACTCTGGTGAACAAATTCAATCGGGTCTTCAATAGTCAGGATATGGTCATAGCGATTTTCATTGACGTAATCGACCATCGCCGCAAGGGTTGTCGACTTACCGGAACCGGTGGGCCCGGTGACCAGCACCAGACCGCGAGGCATCAGCGAGAGTTTTTTAAAAATATCACCCATACCCAACTGCTCAAGGGTTAGCACCTTTGATGGGATGGTACGAAATACCGCAGCGGCGCCACGGTTTTGATTGAATACATTGACTCGAAAGCGCGCAATCCCCGGAACATCAAATGAAAAGTCAGTTT
>Ga0209119_1001334_pt1 | contig 24440 bp, 24 predicted proteins | sample COG_03_FD_184747 | JGI IMG/M metagenome (GOLD analysis project Ga0209119, IMG submission 184747) | Pelagic Microbial community sample from North Sea - COGITO 998_met_03 (SPAdes) (version 2) | ecosystem: Environmental > Aquatic > Marine > Neritic zone/Coastal water | place: Helgoland, sampling...
TGCAGTTATCACAATCCTAGCAACAATCATCACGTTATCAGGAATTATAATCACCGGCGCTGGTCGCTAAAAGTATATGTCAATAAAATCCAATAGTTTTTCAAGAGCTTCATTGATTGGTGCACTCCTAGCATCTGTCCTTATTTTATTTCTTACTGTCGCAGGGGAGCTGTATAGCCCTTTAAAGAGTCTTCTGAAGGATCTTCATTACCATCACTGGGTAGGGAAGGGTATCTGGGCTGTAATCTTGTTTGTTGTTGTTACTGCTTCGCTGTACATGGCGACTAAAGATCGATCTGAATCATTAGCACTGAATCGTTCAGTAAACTGGCTCTCGTATACACTTGTGTTTGCTACTGTTGCAATGTTTCTATTCTTTATCTACGAATACGGAGTGCATCATTAAAATATTGGAATGAGAACATAAAAGAACCGCACCACCTGGCGCGGTTCTTTTGTGTTCTGTAACTACGATCGAATAATCTTTAAAACCTGATCGCGTTTTTCTTCCATAAGTTCTTGCGTGTCGGCTTCGAGATTCATTCTCATTACTGGATCGTTTGCTGATGGACGTATATTGCACCACCAATCTGAATAATGAATACTTAAGCCATCTTTGTCTCGTAAATCTGCATCGGAAAAAACTCCCCGTAACTCAGCGAAAATATCCTCTGGTTTACGTGAAATCTCACTATTAATTTCAGTCGAAGGGAAATAAACCTTCGCCTCTGCAGCTAGTTCAGAAAGAGTTTTTTGTTCTTTTTTCATCACCTCCATAACCATAAAAGCTGGGAGTGGTCCTCCTTCAGAGAAAAAGCTTTCCTTAAAGAAGAAGTGTCCGGCAAGCTCAATACCAAGAACAGCGTCATGTTCACGCATCGTTGTTCGTATAAAGGTGTGACCTACTTTCTCTTGTATTGCTGTACCTCCTAAGGACTCAACGAGTTCAGGTAATGCTTTTGTAGAACGGATATCGTACACAATAGTGCTTTTAGGGTACTTAGCCATTATGTACTTAGTTAGGATGATGCCAATAATGTCTGAGGGAACTGGAATTCCGTTCTCATCAACAAAACCTACTCGATCTGCGTCACCATCAAATGCGATACCCATTGTGGCCTTTTGACATACGACCTCATCCCCAAGATCAGTCAATGTGTCATGCTTCATCGGATTTGCCTCATGATTAGGACATGTATGGTCAAACTCATTATAAATAGTATGCACGGTGATATCCGGCTCAAAAGCTTTAAAAGTGGCGATATCCAGTGCACCAATCATGTTGGCTGGATCAATTACTATAGAGTAATTAGTCTCAGAAAGATCATGGTTAGCTTTGAAGTTGGCAATCCAGTCATCTTGTAGTGCATGGGTAGTGATACTTCCTGTAGTTTTTTCTGATGAAAAAGTATGCGTACCAACAATTTCTTTTAGTATTTGTAACACATCAGCACTGACAGGCTTAGAGTCCTCAATAGTTATTTTAAGTCCGTTATACTCAGAAGGCATATGGGATGCGGTAATCATCACTGTTGCATCAACATCAGTAGAGCCACCTATGAAATACGTCATAGGAGTTGTGGTTAACCCTAAATCAATGACGTCACAGCCTTGCGAAGTAAGTCCTTTTGACAATGAATCAAAAAGAATATCTGCAGAGGGTCGTATATCACGTCCAATGGCTACTTTTTTAGCTCCAAAGTGCACTACTATAGCTTTTCCAATCTTTTCCACCTCTTCAGGGGTTATTTCTTCAGGAAATTTACCTCGAATATCGAAACTTCTGTAGATAGTGTTGAGATGATCAAAAGACATATAATTCAAGTTATTAGTGTACTCAATAATACACTAACTAAAGCTAGAATGTTACTAGAGTGTTCTATACACTTTTCCGTTTTGTTTTTAATAAATATATGCTACTATGCAGGCGCAAATAGCGTTGGAGGCAATCTATTTGAAAGACGTAATTTAGGACAACCAGAGCTTTAAACATATGAGACTGTTTAAATTTTCAATTGTCTTGAATTACAAGCATTTCTCAGATTGAACGACGTTGAACTTGCATCCAGTATGTTTAACATTATACAAACAGCACACGCAGCGGAAGAGGGTATTTCCGTGCACCTTGCACCAACAGTTATCGGTGATTTTTTTGGTATTGCACTTACATCAACAATGCTTACGGTGTGGGTTTCTATGGTTGTACTAACTATTCTTGCGTACTTCGCAGGAAGAAATCAGAAGATGATACCTGGAAAATTTCAAAGTCTTTTTGAAATTATTGTAGGAGGAGGGTATGACTACGTTAAAGAAGTGCTTGAAGACGAAAAAGTAGCAAAACGGTACTTCCCGGTAATTATGACAATCTTTATCTTCATCTTGGGGATTAACTGGATTGGACTTATTCCTGGAGTTGCTTCAATTGGATTTTATGATGCTCAGCATCACTTTATCCCTTTATTGTATCCTGCAGCAACTGATCTAAATGTAACTATAGGCTTCGCCATTGTTGCATTCTTCACTATTGAGCTTGCTGGTGTGCTTGGTATTGGTATTTGGAAATATGGTGGGAAATTCATTAACTTAAAATTCCTAAGGAAGCCAAACTTCGATAATATTTTGGGATTTGTTATTGGTTTAATTGAACTAATTAGTGAACTAGCACGACTTGTATCATTTTCTTTCCGATTATTTGGAAACATTTTTGCAGGTAAAACTCTATTGGTTGTTGCCATGTTCTTTATTCCATACTTCATTCCTGTACCAATTTATGCGTACGAGATGTTTGTTGGAGTTATACAGGCTGCAGTATTTTCCATCTTGACACTGTTCTTTATCAAGCTTGCTCTAGAAGAACCTCATTAGCAGGTAATCATGAGCCTGCCTAGTTGCTAGGTTGGTTCGTACTTACTTATTATAAAGGTTAATTAAAATATTATGACACCAGAAATGGAATTTGCATTGCAAGCATCAGAAATGAGTGCTGACGCAGTTAAGTCTATCGCTATGGCGATTGCAGCAGGTGTTGGTGTACTTGGTCCCGCAATTGGTATCGGTATGCTTGTAGCTAAAGCTCTTGAAGCTATTGGACGTAACCCAGAAGCAGCTGGAAAAATCCAGTCTTCAATGATTCTTGGTATTGCTTTCGTAGAAGCACTTGGAATCTTCGCACTTGTAGTAGCATTCGTTATCAAGTTCGCGTAGTACTCGTAACAGTATTCAGTTTACTTCATTGTAGAACGGGAGAGTATATATAGTTCAACAAGAACAGTATATGCTACTAATTTCCTTCACACGTTGTATCTTGGGTACTTTAACAAGTCCTAGATTTAGAAAATCTTACTTATGGATCAATTACTACATGCATTTGGCATAGACGCAAAACTTATCATTATCCAAGTTTTCAACTTTGGAATTTTGATGGCGCTTTTGACATACTTTCTGTACAAGCCTGTGTTAAACATGCTTGCTACACGTGAGGAAAAAATTGCACAAGGAATGCGTGATGCAGAAGAAGCAGCTAAGGCAAAGGCTTCCGCAGATGAGGAAAAGAAGGATATTCTTTCTAATGCTCATAAAGATGCAGAAGCTGTAGGAGCTAAAGCAAAAACGTATGCTGACGAAAAAGCAGTAACTATTGCAGCTGAGGCTCAGACAAAAGCTGAGAACATTGTAAAAAGTGCTGAAGCAAAAAGTGAAGAAATCAAAGAACGAGCACGAAAAGATAGTGAAGCAGAGGTTGCTAAACTAGCTGTTCTAGCTGCAGAGAAAGTATTGAAAAACTAATCAATACAGAATATGAAAAATCACTACATCCAAGCTGTATTACAGATGATCCAATCAGGTACTGACTCGCAAGTTGTATTTGAGGGTCTTCAAAAAACAATGCAACATAAAGGGCATATGCGTTTATACGTACCTGTGTTGCGTGGAGCATTACGTATTCTTGAAACAAAACAAGATACTACTGGTTCAATTGTTGTTGTAGCTAACGATACAGATATACAAAAGTATACAGATAGTATCAAGGAGACACTGACTTCTATTAATGCAGATGCTGATTTTTCAACTGAAGTTGACCCAACTATTATTGGTGGCGTTATTGTAAAAAATAACAATACAATCGTAGACCGTAGTTATAAAACGACATTACTAAACCTTTACCGAGCTGCTACAAAGTAAAATAAGAAAGGGTGTAAAAACTATTTCAAATTTTAACCAGCGATTACTTCGTAAGAAAATTGTTGGAGAGCTAGCAAATCAACCAAATTACTAACATTATTCACAACATATTATGAGTACAGCAATAATCGACAAGATCAAGAAAGAGATTGAAAATCTCGATACAAAAACACAGCCCGAAGAGGTTGGTGTGGTCACTTCAGTGGGAGACGGAATCGCGGAAATCGACGGTCTTTCTAAGGCTCAGATGATGGAAATGATCGTCTTTGATGACGGAGAAGGAAAATCGCTTGAAGAAACACTTTCAAACGATGATGCGCTGTATGGACTAGTACTAAACCTCGAAGAGGATGTAGTGAAAGTCGTGGTACTTGGTGAAACTACACGTGTACGTGAGGGTATGCAGGTACGACGAACAAACAAACTACTTTCTATCCCTGTAGGGGAAAAGATTGTAGGACGAGTAATTAACCCATTGGGTGAAATGATTGATGGTAAAGGATCAATCGAAACTGACCGTGATATGCCAATTGAGCGTGTTGCATACGGTGTAATGGATCGTTCAGCGGTAAATGAACCAATTCACACAGGAATTAAGGCAATCGACTCAATGATTCCTGTAGGACGAGGGCAGCGAGAGTTGATTATTGGAGACCGGCAAACTGGTAAGACTACTATTGCTATCGACACAATCATTAATCAAAAGTACGAACCCGCAGACAAGCGACCTATCTGTATTTATGTAGCAGTTGGTCAAAAGCGGTCAAAGACAGCAACAATCATGGCAAAGCTTGAAGAAGCGGGAGCTATGGAATATACAACAATCATCGCTACTTCAGCATCAGAAGCGTCACCACTTCTTTTCCTTGCACCATTTGCAGGAATGGCAGTGGGGGAATACTTCATGGAGCAAGGACGTGATGTACTTGTGGTATTAGATGATCTGAGTAAGCATGCAAACGCATATCGACAAATGTCACTATTGCTACGTCGTCCACCAGGACGAGAAGCGTACCCAGGAGATATCTTTTACCTACACTCACGTCTTCTAGAGCGTTCAGCTAAGCTTTCTAAGGAGCTTGGAGGAGGTTCTATCACAGCGTTACCAATCATTGAGACACAGGAAGGTGACGTTTCTGCGTACATTCCAACAAACGTGATTTCAATTACTGACGGTCAGATTTTTCTAGATGGAGATCTCTTTAACAAGGGAATTCGACCAGCACTTGACGTAGGTATCTCAGTATCTCGTGTAGGTTCTTCTGCACAGACTAAGGCTATGAAGAAAGTGTCAGGGAAGATTCGTCTTGAACTTGCACAGTTCCGAGAGCTTGAAGCGTTTATGCAGTTCGCCTCTGACCTTGATGATGACACAAAAGCACGTATCGATTCAGGACGTAAGTATGTAGAACTTCTTAAGCAAGCTCAGAACGAACCGGTACCATTTTACCGACAGGCTGTTTCTATCTACGCGGCAAACGCGGGTATCTTTGATGGAGCACCAGTAGAAAATACTCAAAAAATCGAAGCAACATTCCTTGAGTTTGTAGCACGTGATCGAAAGGAAATTCTCGACACTATTGAAACAGGACGAGAAATCACTGATGACCTAGCAGAGAAAATCAATACTGCTATCGTGGACTACAAAGAGGCCCACGCTGGTAACTACGAAGTAGTAGCATAATAATTACGTAGACAAGGTCTATGTAGGTAAAAATATGGCACTCAAACAAGTTAAAAACAAAATAGTTTCAACACAAAAGACAGGTAAAGTTACCAAGGCAATGGAGTCCGTGTCTGCAGTGAAGATGCGAAAAAGTCAGGAGCGTGCATTTGCAGGACGGCCGTATGTTCATGCTGCGATGCGGATTCTTCAGCGTCTTTCAGAGTCACAAGATGGTCTTTCACACCCATTGGCTATCAAGCGTGAGGATGGACGACAGCTAGTAGTAATTGTAACAAGTGATAAGGGTCTTGCTGGTGCGGTAAACAGCTCTGTACTCAAGCGTGCAACAGAGGCTTTTTCTACTAATCCTGATTCAGATGTTGTCGCTATTGGAAAGAAAGCACTTGAGTTTGCTAAACGTGAAGGTAAAAATGTCATCAACGAATACACTAATGTTTCCGATGAAGTAACTCTGCATGATGTGCGTGATATTACGCATACAATTATGGAAAGCTATACTGCAGGAACATACAGCAATGTGGAGGTTGTGTATCAAAATTTCTTGTCGACTTTTGAACAAGAACCTACACAAAGACAGATTCTCCCACTTGATCCGGCGGAAATCCACTACATCATGAAAGGAATTCGTCCAAAAACCGGAAAGTTTAGCGACAACACGTCAGAACAAGACGGTAAAATCATCTACACAGTTGAACCATCAGCTGAAGAAGTGCTTAATACACTCATTCCGCAGCTGGTTCAAATCATGTTGTACCACGCACTACTTGAAAGTAAGGCATCAGAGCACTCATCACGTATGGTAGCAATGAAGAATGCTACAGATAAGTCAAAAGAAGTAGTGAAAGCACTGACACTTGTCTACAACAAAGAGCGTCAAGCGTCTATTACCGCAGAAGTTTCAGAAATTTCCGGTGGTATGGAAGCAATGAAGTAAGCATTATTAGAGTCAATTATTAATACAATTATTATGAAAACAGGAACAATTACACAGATTATCGGGCCTATTGTAGACGTACACTTCAAAGAGGGTGTACCTTCAATCCTAAATGCACTTACCGTAAAACGGACTGATGGTGACATTCTTACACTTGAAGTTGCGCAACATGTGGGACTTGACCGAGTTCGAGCTATCGCGATGCAGGACACACAAGGTCTTGAACGAGGTATGACGGTAGAAGATACAGACTCAGCTATTTCTGTTCCTGTTGGAGAGGAGACTCTTGGACGACTTTTCAATGTTCTTGGTCAGACACTCGACTCAGGAACATCACTGGAGAAAGTTGCAACACGAGGCATTCACCAGGAAGCACCTGCGTTTGTAGACCAGGCAACTTCTACAGAAGTATTTGAAACAGGTATTAAGTCTGTTGATCTTCTTGCACCGTTCATCAAGGGAGGTAAGGTTGGACTTTTTGGAGGAGCGGGAGTGGGAAAGACTGTGCTCATTCAGGAACTCATTCACAACGTGGCTTCTGAACACGGTGGATACTCTGTATTTGCTGGAGTTGGGGAGCGTGTACGTGAAGGGAATGACCTCTACCACGAAATGAAGGATTCTGGTGTGCTTGCAAAAACGGCACTTGTATTTGGACAAATGAACGAGGTGCCTGGTGCACGAGCTCGAGTAGGACTTACTGGTCTTACAATGGCTGAATCTCTCCGTGACTCAGAAGGAGGAAAGGACGTTTTGTTCTTCATGGACAACGTGTTCCGATTTACACAAGCTGGACAGGAGGTATCATCACTCCTTGGACGTGTATCGTCTGCAGTAGGATACCAACCTACACTTGCTGAAGAAATGGGGAAGATGCAGGAACGAATTACTTCTACTAAGAAGGGTTCAATTACGTCTGTACAAGCTGTGTATGTACCTGCCGATGACCTTACTGACCCGGCTCCAGCGACAACATTCTCTCACTTGGACTCTACAGTAGTGCTTTCGCGACAACTCGCTTCACTTGGTATCTACCCAGCGATTGACCCGCTTGAATCAAACTCAACAGCACTTGACCCAACAATTGTGGGTGAAGAACACTACCGAGTTGCTCAAGGAGTAAAACTAATCCTACAACGATACAAAGATCTACAAGACATCATTGCGATTCTTGGTATTGAAGAACTTTCTGAAGATGACAAGCAAGCAGTATACCGAGCACGAAAAATTCAGAAATTCCTCTCACAACCATTCTCTGTAGCTGAAATCTTTACAGGTGCAAAAGGAAAGTATGTTCCTCTTGCAGAAACAGTACGAGCATTTGGTGAAATCCTTGATGGAAAGCATGACGAAAAGGGAGAGCAAGACTTCTACATGAAGGGAAGTATTGATGAAGTTGTTGCAAAACTGAATAAGTAATCACAAAGATTAGGATGGAATTCAAAAAACTTGGAAACACTGATATTGATGTCTCTACAATTTGTCTTGGAACAATGACGTGGGGTGAACAGAACTCAGAAGCAGAAGCGCATGAGCAACTTGATTATGCAATGACGCAAGACATCAATTTTATTGATACTGCTGAACTCTATCCTGTGCACCCGTTGGCAGAAACGCAAGGGCGCACAGAGACATATATTGGTAACTGGTTAACAAAACGCGGTAAACGTGATGATTTAATTATTGCATCAAAGGTGGTAGGGCGGTTTGAAAGTCGCACTGACCTACGTGGTGTGCCAACACGAGCTTCAAAAGAACAGATACTTAATGCTGTAAATACATCACTTGAACGATTGCAGACGGACTATATTGATCTTTATCAGATCCATTGGCCTGATCGTAAAACCAACTTCTTTGGAGAGGTGTACTATGAACATACACCATACGAAGACGAAATTGAGCTTGAGGAGCAGCTAGAAGCAATGCAAGAGCTTATCAAAGCTGGTAAGATTCGATATATAGGACTTTCAAACGAAACTCCTTGGGGAATCATGCATGCACTTGAGTTACATCGCACAAAGGGACTTCCTCGTATTCAAACAGTACAGAACCCATACAACCTACTACACAGAACATGGGATGTAGGATGTTCTGAAGTTGCCATTCGAGAAAATGTTGGATTACTCGCGTACTCACCACTAGCTGGAGGTGTACTTTCTGGAAAGTATCGTAATGGACAAAATCCTGAAGGTTCACGAAAGCTTCATTTCCCAGACCATGGCCTATCACGTTTTCATTCAAAACGTTCTTACGAAGCAGTTGAAAAATATGCTCTTTTAGCTGAAAAAAATGGGATGACACTTACGACACTTGCACAAGCCTATGTGAACCAGCATCCTTCACTCTCTGCTAATATTATTGGTGCAACTTCATTAGAACAACTTAAAGAAAATATCGCGAGTATCAATACAAAACTGAGTGCTGAAATATTGGCTGAAATTAAATTTATAATGGAAGATGACATTATGCCGTTTAAGCTAGGTACCAGAAGTTAATTTAAAATATTATGGCAGAACAAAAACTACTACAACTAACTATTTCACGCGTAGACGGACCTGTATTTGATGGGGAAGTAATCGCTGTCTCTGTACCGGGAGAAATGGGGGACATGCAAATTCTTGCAAACCACTCTGCACTTATTTCACCACTACACAAAGGAACGGTGACCATCCATAAAGCTGACGGTAAAAATGAGTCACACCTAATTGAGTCAGGAACACTTGAAATCAGCAATAACCACGCTACTGTCCTAATCTAGTCTATACACACCAAAAAAGCCCCAGACGGGGCTTTTTTGGTACCATGGAGGGTATGGAAATAATAATTATATTGACTGCTATCTTGCAATCAATCGGTGTGTCACTAGGTGTAGGATCTTCAACATTAGCTATTACAAATTTCTTTGTAGCTATCGCTGATGGTGAAATTGATGCTAATGAACGAAGGATGATGGGGATTGTATACATAGTACTTCGTGTAGCGATGGTCATTATTGCACTTACGACTGCACTATTGAGTATTATTCAGTATTCAATACACGGTATGAGCTTTGTAAGTCCGTTTATCATTAGTTTCTGGCTACTAATTGCTGTGCTGTATATAAATGCTGTTTTAATGACCAAGCACCTTATGCCAAGTAATTTTGGGCCCTCACTACAGGCTTCAACTTGGTACACTATGGGTGTACTTATGGCTTTGAGTTCAGTAGGAACTATAGGTTTTTCCTTGCCTCAATTCATACTTGCGTACGGTGCAGTAATATTCCTAGCAATCTCATTGGTTAATGGAATGATGGCGTACTTGCAAGCAAAAAGAGACCCTCAAGCCATGTAAAAGCTTTGTTTCTTTACGAATAAATTATACCTGTTAGAATAGTGCTCATATGTTTGGAAAAGTAAAAGATTTCGCAGTTAAAAAACTGCTTGAGAAGCAACTGAAGGGAGTACCTGAAGATCAAAAAGAAATGATTATGACTATGGTTGAAAAAGACCCTAAGTTATTTGAAAAAATTGCAAAAGAACTGCAAGCAGAGATGAAAAACAATGGAAATAACCAAATGAATGCAGCAATGAAAGTTCTGCCAAATTATCAAAAGGAAATCATGGCTATCATGAGTCCAGAGATGAAAGAAAAACTTGCAAAGCAACAGATGGGAACACAAGGACAATTTAACCCAAATGGTTCAGTACGTACCTAAGCACATTTTGAATACCTTTAAAGGTTTACAGAACCAGTAAGGCTCAATACGTAACTAGGACTTCATTCAATATCAACAAGCTCCGTACCGAAAGGTACGGAGCTTGTTGTATACTTTACGCATATGTCAAAGAAAATATTAGTTCTTCTCGGTCACCCTGATTCAAATACGTATTCAGGAGCGATGGCAGATCACTATCAAGCAGGAGCAGAAGATGGGGGACACGAGGTACGTCGTATTAACTTAGGTGATTTACAATTTGACCCAATTCTCCATAAGGGATACAAGGAAATTCAAGAACTTGAACCAGACCTTAAAAACGTCCAAGAAAACATCAGCTGGGCTGATCATCTAGTAATCGTCTATCCAAACTGGTGGTGTACTATGCCAGCCTTACTAAAAGGACTTTTTGACCGTATTTGGCTACCTGGTTTTGCGTTTAACTTTAATAAAGAAACAAAACAGCTTGAAAAACACCTTTCAGGAAAAACTGCCCGTGTGATTATTATTGCAGGAACCCACAGTCCCTTCAAAACTTGGTGGACATACGGTGACTACACAAACGAAATCCAACATGGAATCCTCGGTTTCGCTGGCTTTAAAACAGCTGTCTCAGCATTCGGCCCTTGCAACAAGGTGGATGACGCACGCAAAGATAAATGGTTTAAGCAATTAGAAAAACTAGGGAGTAGTGCTCGTTAAATTAATTTGTATGGGCGTTTTTGACGAAAAAAAACTGTTTAACCCTACAACACGTCTTGACGCCAGTCCTATAAAAATATGGTATGGACCTGTGGCACTTGCAGCCATAGGTTTTATATTGATTTACATTTTTAATAGCTTAGAGGCATATAGTGTGAGTAAGCTACTGTTTTTGTGTCTCTTTACAGGTGTTGTGTTTTTTTTAGCACCTTTTTTATTTTTGAAATTAACACATAAAAAAAGTAAGCTCCCTACACTCATGCTTATACCTTATTTGTTTTATATCCCTATTTTCTTTCTTGTTTTTCTTGCATTAATACTACTCTAGTAATCACACTATTTGTTTTTTGTCATATTCTGGTGAGCATACACAACAACTTTGATGACCTAGTTTGGTGATTAACTTATTGCTACAAGCATTTTTTTACCAACTGCTTCAATAACGGGTACTGATACAGAGTTACCGAATTGTTTATAGAGTGCAGAGTCAGAAAGATTACTAGGAAGTTGATAGTCACTTGGAAATCCCTGTAATCGTGCACATTCTAAAGGGGTTAGTTTCCTAATCCCTTTTTTATCTTTTATAATGGGAACATTGTGTCCTCCTGTACCCATATTTGCTGTGAGAGTGGGGCATACACCACTTTTGTTCTCCCTGACGTATTTTCGGCGCCATTGATATACTTTTCCTTCTTCAGTAACATCGTCTTTTAGTTTGGAATATAAAGGCTTACCGTTATAGTAGTACTTTTCGTCAACATCTTTTTCTAAGTAGTCAGTGACTTTCTTTGTAAGTTTTACTTTGTCTGGAAAGCTAAAATTATTGTAATGTTTCTTCTTTTTAAATCCGACAATATAAACGCGCTCTCTATTTTGAGGAACGTTACCGTATTCCATTGTATTGAGAACCTTAGCATGCACATAGTATCCTAAATCCTTCAAGGTTTCTTGGATAATTCTAAAAGTCTTACCCTTGTCATGCCCATACAGATTTTTTACATTTTCTAATAAAAACCCCTCAGGTTTCCGCGCTTCAATTATCCGTGCAACATCAAAGAATAGGTTCCCCCGGTCTTTTTTGTCATTAAAACCATGTCGATGCCCAGCGATTGAAAATGCCTGGCAGGGAAAACCACCGAGTAAGTATTGAAATTTAGGCAAGTCCTTAATTTCAATTTTTCTAATGTCTTCAACCACGAGTTTAGAAGTTTTAAAATTTAAATCGTATGTATACTTACATTGAGCTTCAAAATCATTTGCGAATGCTGTTTGAAAACCCGCATTTTCAAATCCAATCCTGATGCCTCCTACGCCAGCGAATAAATCTATAGTTTGTAAATTTGTCTTCATATTTTTAACGTGTGATGGTTCTGTTTTAATGTCTCTAATTACTTTTACAACGACACCTCGGATTTCTACCTCGTCTCTATAAAGAGGCAGAAGATCTTGGTTTGCAGGCTGTAACCTAAATTTGTCTTTTTCTTTATATATTTTCTTGAGAGTTGCTTCGTTATCGTCAATGATTGCAACAATAGTTTGGCCATTTTCTGCAGAGGACTGTCTCTTTATGACCACAATATCGCCGTCAAAAATTCCTTCCTCTATCATGCTTTCTCCTTTAATTTTCAGTGCGAAGAAATTCTTTTTATGCTCGGAGAACTCGTTACCGACACTTACTGTTTCAAAATCAGATTCAATAGCCTCAATCGGAGATCCTGCAGCTATAATTCCAATAATTGGTATTTCAACACCATCTTCTTGTTGTTCTGTAATTCTTAAGCCTCGGACGGTGGTTTGATCTTTTTCTAAATAGTTCTTGTTTACTAAAGCTTGTATATGCTGATGCACTGTTGCAGATGACTTTAGTTCAAATTCATTTTGAATCTCACTAATAGTGGGAGATATCCCATTTGAATTAATATAAGAGCTAGTAAAGTCCAGTATTTCCTTTTGTCGTTTAGTTAGATTGTGCATATATGTAAGCTCAGTTTACACGAACAGATACCGAAAACTACAGCGATTATCCACATTAATAATGATTTTCTGCTAGTATGAGAAAATGTTTTATACAGACCAATCAAATGAACAGAAAGTTGAATATGAGAAATTCTTAAGAACAGTAGGATGCTTGTCCAACCTCTTTTCTGATTCGGACGTACCCTATTTGTATTATAGAGTTGCTGAAAAGATGTTCTGTAGAGCGTTTGAGGCTGATGATTTGTCTCGGAGCGATGTCTCAGCTGACGCAAAAAAAGCTAAGATTGGTATAGGACTAAAAACATTTCTTGCAAATAATAACAATACCTTGCAAAAAGTGGCAGAGTTTAATGGTGACAGAGAATCTTATTTTAAATTAAAGCCAGAGAAATTAGTAAAGAAAATCGCAGAATTGAGAAATGCACGAATTGATTTTACAGAAAATTTACATGGGTTGGAAGGATCTATTTATCATTGTGTTTTACGCGAATCTGGTAAATTTAAAATCTTTGAAGAGTCTATGGATAGGGTAGATATAGACAATATTAAAATTGTAAAAGTAAATAAAGGCTCGATAGTTTTTAAGGATGGTATAAATGAATATTCCTTCTTGTTGTCAAAGAGTACTCTCCAAAAACGTTTTGTGACTGACGAGGCTTGTTATGAGTTTGATGTAGAGATTCTGAAAGACCCAATTCAAGACTTGGCAAAACTGTTATCAGAGGAAGGTTTATTAATGGAAGACGAACGAAGGTTTGAACAGTCGATTTATCTACCTTTGTACGGGAGTAATCAGACTGTGTATACGAAGAGTGGCTTGAATCAGTGGAACGCTGACGATACAAAGAGAAAAAGAAATCGGGATGAGGTATATATACCAGTTCCAGCTATTGTTCATAAAAAATTTCCTACATTCTTCCCCTCCAGAAAAGTTACTTTTTTACTAAAATTTCCTGATGGCGAAAAGGTGGAGTCTTCAATTTGCCAAGGAGGAGGAAAGGCATTAATGACAAAGTCTAACACAAGGCTCGGAAAATTAATCTTAAGGGATGGGTTAAAATTAAAAGAAGGTGAGCTGGCTACCTATGAAAAATTACAGCAGTTTGGTATTGATTCTGTAAGAATTGATAAAATTTCTAATTCAGAATTCGAAATTAACTTTGCTAAAAATGGGAGCTACGAAAATTTTATAAAAGGGTAAAGACCCAAATCACAATTAAAAATGCTATCGAGAGGAAGACTCGTTGTTTTTACAGCCGTGTTCTACCAATGTTGCTCATGCAGAGATGCGGTTTTCTTTTTGTTATAATCTGGTAAGCTACCACACAACAACTTAGAACTTATTTAAATATTATTTATGTCATTATCTGTAGGAATCGTAGGGCTCCCAAACGTTGGAAAATCAACGCTCTTTAATGCACTCACCAGAAAGTCAGTACCAGCTGAAAACTATCCTTTTTGTACTATTGACCCTTCTGTAGGAGTTGTTGCAGTACCCGACAATCGCCTGCAGACACTCTCAGACATCTCTGGCTCTGATGAAATACTCCCTGCAATTGTGGAGTTTGTTGATATTGCAGGACTTGTAAAAGGTGCTGCATCCGGTGAAGGTCTTGGAAACAAGTTTCTCTCTAACATTCGCGAGACTGACATGATTGCGGAAGTCGTACGAATCTTTGAAGATGGTGACGTACATCACGTTTCAGGTTCTGTAGATCCGCTTAGCGACATCGAGGTAATCAATCTTGAACTTATCATGGCTGATGCAGAAACAGTTTCAAAGCGCCAGGGTAACGTACAGCGTGATGCTAAAAAGGGTGGAAAAGATGACATTGCTGAACTTGAACTACTTGAAGAAATGCTGCCACACCTGGAAGCTGGAAACTTAGCAAACTCGTTTGAAATGACTGACACGCAAAAGCAGATTGCACAGCATTGGCACCTGTTGACTATGAAGCCTTTCTTGTACATATGTAATAAGAAAAATGGAGGGCTTAATCTAGATGAGCAAAATGACGAACGGTGGCTAGAGCTTATTGCTTTCTTCGAGGAGAGTGGTGCGGAGTATGTAGTGGTGGATGCAGGAGTTGAACACGAACTAAAAGACCTTGGTACTGAAGAAAAGGATGAGTTCCGTCGAGAGTATGGCACTATCGGTAGTGGTGTAGATTCGCTTATCCGAGCTTGCTACAATCGCCTAGGTCTTATGTCGTACTTTACTACTGGAGAAAAAGAAACGCGCGCCTGGACTGTACCTATTGGAGCAACAGGCCCTGAAGCAGGAGCGGCAATTCATACTGACTTCAAAGATAAGTATATTCGTGCGCAAGTAGTTGCGTTTGAAGATCTTGTGGCAGCAGGGACACGTAATGCAGCTAAAGAAGCAGGGAAAGTACGTACTGAAGGGAAGGAATACATTGTGAAAGACGGAGATGTTATTGAATTCATGATTTAATGAGGTCTGAGACAGTATAGATACTTTAAAGATAAGAAAAGAACCGCTTATGCGGTTCTTTTCTTATCTTTAAGATTGTTCAGTCGGTGGATTTGATCTTTGTACTGGGCTTACTACATTTGGGTTCCATTCAGCAGTGATTTCACCATGCTTATCTTCAAAACTTTTAATTTCATGTTCGAGGTACTGTTGCAGTCGCTTCGCATGGGCTGGTGAAAGTGCATAAATCTGCGCTTGCGCACCAGAACTTAATCCAAGTACAAAATATTCTGGTGTAAAACCTACTTTAATATTTTCTGCGAATAATTTTGGTGCTTTTTTTAAATCATCTGGTTTCATATGCCTGTATTTTCGCACATATTAAGATTGAGGCAACTTTGTTACTTTTTTAAGAAAAGAGGCGTATAATTAAAGTATATGAAAAGAAATACACAAAAGAACTTTATACTGCAATTGGGCTCACTTATTGCATTGTATATCTCTGTAACGACACTACTTATTCTAATATTTGGTATTACTAATCTTCGTTTCCTGGATGAAGCAGCGAGTTATTGGGAAAATGAAAGTTCGCGTGAAGCTGTACGTAACAGCATCGCAATGCTTATTGTCTTTTTCCCAGCGTACCTTGTATTTACGCGTCTTAGTAATCAAGATCGACGTAAGTATAGTCAAGGAGAATATTCAACCTTTGCGAAATGGCTTGTGTATATTTCTCTCCTAGGAGGTATCCTAATACTGCTAGGTGATCTGGTGACACTTATCATGTACTTCCTTAACGGTGAAATTACTACAAGATTCTTAGTTAAAGTATTCGCACTTTTGGCAATAGTTGGAGGGGCGCTCCATTACTACATCCTTGACGTACGAGGATACTTTAAGAATCGTACAGATAAAGCGATGTATTTTGGGATGGGTGCTATTGTCGTAGTAATTGCGTCACTTCTTTTTGGGTACTCCTATATCGAAACACCGTCTGAAGTCAGAGAGATGAGGCTGGACGAACAACAAGTTACAGACCTGCGTGACACGTACTGGCGAATAGACGAATATTACCGTCAGCAAGAAACTTTACCGGAGACTACAGATGTTCTCTATACACAAACTCGAATGCCTGAAGCTCCCGAAGGTCGTGATTCATACACATATAGTGTGATTGACGATACAACATTTGAATTATGTGCTACTTTTGCTGCTCAGTCATCTGCAGAGTATCAAGACTTCCCAGAAGCTTCATTGGTAATTGAAGAGAAAATTCTATATGATAATCATAATTGGGAACACGGTGAAGGAAAAGTGTGCTTTACAAGAAAAGTACAGGAAATAGCTGAATAATTGTAGACATGGCTATGAGTCATCTGCTCTCAAAATAGTTCATACTTAGAAACAGAAAACTAAAATTACTTATTAATACAAATACTATGAAAAAAATAATTACAGGATCATTTCTTACACTCATGCTCGTGTTTGGTGCACTTGCAACAGCGGTACCGCAAGCTGAGGCAGCATGTAGTTACCCGGGATATATCAACTCAGCTGGAAACTGTGTACAGTCGTACATGAACTATAGCTACCAATTAAATAACAATAATAGTTATCAGCTCAATAGAGTAGCTGGTTTAGAAGCAAAGATTCTTCAGCTTCTAGCATTGTTAGAACAATTACGTGACCTTCAAGACCAACTAGAGCAAGGAGGAGGCATTGGTGGAAATAGTGATGTAGACGTAACGACACGCTCAGCAACAGACATCAAGGATGATGAAGCTACTCTACGAGGAGAAGTAGATTTCAACAATGAAGATGAGGCAACTGTGTACTTCCAGTACGGGAAGTCTTTATCAAGTCTAAAGTACGACACAACACACTTCGTGCTTGATGAAGATGATGACGATGAAAAATTTGAACACACAGTAATTGACCTAGATGATGACACGAAGTACTACTATCGTGCTGTAGCAGAAGACGAAAATGATGACCGTGATTATGGCCGAATTCTGAGTTTCACTACTGACGATGATGGAAACAGTAGTAATGATGACGAGCCTGATTTAGATGTAGATAACGCTACAGATATTGATGAAGATAGCGCTGAGCTAAATGGTTCAGTTGATATGAATGACTTCAAAAATGGTCTTGTATTCTTCGTATACGGAGAAGATGAAGATCAGGTAGAGGACATTGAAAATGACTACGATGAATATGCTGATATTGACGAAGATGGTGATGATCTTCAAAAAGTAAAAGTAGACAGTGACCTTGATGGAGATGAAGACTATGATTACACTGCCTACAATCTCGATGAAGACCAAAGGGTGTACTTTAGTATTTGCGTTGAGTACGAAGATGAAGATGATGACGAGGTAATCAACTGTAGTTCAGTTGAAGACTTTACTACAGACGGAAACTCAAGCTCAGATGACGAGCCTGAAATCACAACTGTCGGATACACATCAGTAACTGACGATTCAGCTAAGATGAAAGGATCTGTAGACATGAATGATTTTGACAACGGAATTGTATTCATTGTGTATGGAGAGGATGAAGATCAGGTTGATGATATTGCTGACGATTACGATACATACTCAGACATCGATGAAGATGGTGATGATCTGCAAAAAATCAAAGTTGAGAGTGACGTTGACGGTGATATGGACTTTTATGCCACAACAGGTGGTCTAGACAGCAACACTGATATCTACTTTGCAGCATGTGTAGAGTACGAGGATGAGGACGATGACGACGTTATCTTATGTGGAGCGACAAAAGACTTCGAGACAGATAATTAGAATTCACCCAGTAGGCTTATTTCGTTGTTACTGCGTGAAAAGTGTCAGTCACCATATATAAAATATGGCTCACTCCATTTTTCACTAGCTCCTAGAACTAAGCTCAACTGAATGAATTCTTGAAGAAAAGAACGACGCCTACGGGCGTCGTTCTTTTCTTTGACTAATTTTAAAATGAAGGCATAATAGAGTCTATATTAAGCCGTAATTGGGTAAGGAGGTATCGCTATGCATAAAAAGTTTGATAATCAGAGTATCGAGAAGAAATGGCAAGAGAAATGGAAGGAAAGTGGTATCTATGATGTGGGCGAACGAGATGACTCTAAAGAGAAAGAGTATGTTCTGGTGGAGCTTCCATACCCATCAGGAGACCTCCACATCGGCCACTGGCATGCTTTTGCAGTACCTGACATCTACATTCGTCATGGGCGCATGAATGGCAAGCAAATGCTCTACCCGATGGGATTTGACGCTTTTGGCCTTCCAGCTGAAAATGCTGCCATCAAACGTGACTTAAATCCTAAAGAATGGACTGAGGGGAATATCGCATACATGAAGGAACAACTCGCAAGTATGGGGGCTGCTTTTTCATGGGACAAGACAGCTTCAACTACCGATCAAGACTACTACAAATGGACTCAGTGGATGTTTACAGAATTTTTCAAGAAAGACATTGCCTATCGTGGAGTAGGGAAGGTTAACTGGTGCCCAAACTGTAATACAGTAATCGCTAACGAGCAGGTACTTTCTGACGATACCTGTGAACGGTGTGGAGCTGAGATTGAAAAGAAAGAAATGCCACAATGGATGCTTCGTATTACGGATTATGCAGACCGATTGGTGGATGACCTAGAAACTGTCACTTGGCCTGAAAACATTAAGGAGGCGCAACGACAATGGATTGGACGCTCTCAAGGTGCTGAAATAACATTTAAACTTTCTACTGGCGATGACATCAATGTTTTTACGACACGTCCAGACACTCTTTTCGGAGCAACCTACATGGTGATAGCTCCAGAACATGAACTTGTGCAACAAAACAAGGAAGCCATTTCCAACTGGGATGAAGTGTCAGCGTATATCGACGTTACAAAGAAAAAGACTGACATCGACAGGATGAATGACACAAAGGAGAAAACTGGAGTAAAGCTTGAGGGCATTACTGCGACGAATCCAGCTAATGGGGAAGAAATACCTGTGTTTATCGCTGATTATGTCCTTGCAGGGTACGGAACAGGAGCAATCATGGCAGTACCTGCTCATGATGAGCGAGATTTTGCTTTTGCAACTAAGTTTAATGTACCAATTCGACAAGTTGTTAGACAAGTATATGGCGAGCCTCTTGAGAACCCTGTGCCTCGTATTGCAGCAGGCGCAATAGTACATGATACTGCAAATGATACCTACCTCGTTCAGCACAGTAAGGAATTCAACAAACATGCATTTATATTTGGTGGCCTTGATGAAGGTGAAGATTTTAAGGATGCTGCTATAAGAGAAACCCTTGAAGAGACTGGTTACTCAACAAAATTTGTTAAGTACCTCTCAGACGAAACTGAGGCTCACTTTTATCACCCTGGAAAAAAGGTAAATCGTTCATTAGTTGCACGCCGTGTTCTTCTTGAGCTGGCTAATGATATACAGCAAGAAGTATCTCCTGAGGAGCTCGCAAAACAAGAACCTGTTTGGTTAACTAAGGCTGAATTAACAGAAAAGCTCTCTGACCCAGCTGATATTTCCGCATTCAATAATATTATTGAAACTACGGTAAATACTTCAAACGGTAATCTTTGTAACTCAGGTGAGTTTGATGGCATGGACTCTGAAGAAGCGAAGGTTGCTATAACACAGAAGGTAGGAGGGAAGATGACTAATACGTATCGTCTTCGTGACTGGTCTGTAGGACGACAGCGATACTGGGGAGTACCGATTCCTATTGTGTATGATCCAGAAGGCGTCGCACATCCTGTACCTAAAGAACATCTTCCATGGACACTCCCTGAAGATGTAGACTTCCGACCTACTGGAGTGCCGCCACTAGCAAAGAGTGAAGAATTAAAGAAACGAACAGAAGAAATATTCGGCGAAGGATGGACGCCTGAAGTTGAGACACTCGACACGTTTGTGGATTCTTCATGGTACTTCATGCGTTATATCGATAATGCAAATGACGATATGTTTGCGTCACTTGAGAAGCAAAAGCAATGGATGCCGATAGACCTCTACTTTGGAGGAGCAGAACATACCACTATGCACCTTCTGTATTCGCGATTCTGGCAAAAAGCATTACTTGATTTGGGATATGTAACAGAGAGTGAGCCATACAAGCACCGAATCAACCGTGGACTCATTCTTGGGCCTGACGGCAACAAAATGAGTAAGTCTAAAGGAAATGTCATCAATCCAGATGATCATGTACAGCGTGTAGGTGGCGACTCGGTAAAAATGTATCTTGCCTTTATGGGGCCATACGGAGAAACTGCGAATTACCCATGGGACATGGGTGGCATTGCTGGCATTCGCCGATTCTTAGAACGTGTGTACGGGCTTTCTGAACACATTGCAGACACAGAGTCAGAAGAGGTCACAAAACAGCTCCACAAGACCATTTTGAAGCTGTCACAGGACATTCCTGCATATAAGTTCAACACATCTATCAGTGCAATGATGATCTTTGTGAATTTAGTAGAAAAGAACAGTCTGACACAAGAGTCATACGAGATATTCCTCCGATTACTTGCGCCATTTGCACCACACCTTACTGAAGAACTATTTGAAGCGACAGGGAAAAATACCTCTATTCACTTAGAATCTTTTCCTGTAGCAAACCAAGCTCTTACGCAAGATGCTGAGGTGACCATAGGGGTTCAAATAAATGGAAAAATGCGAGGAGACATCACCCTTCCAGTTGATGCCGATGAAGCAGCTGCCATGAAAGAAGCTAAAATGAATACCATAATCGCCAAGTGGCTTGACGGGGAGGTGAAAAAGGTTATATATATACCAGGGAAAATACTCAACATTATCGTTAGTGACTAAAGACCTAAAGTGTTGACACATGTCAAAATTCATGATAAAAATGTGTTATCAGATAAGGAAGTTGGAGGAAAACATCACGCTTAGTGCTGTTTTGATTAAAATATATTACAAATATGATTTCGTTTAAACCTAAACAAGTAACAAAAAAACTACTCAGTGCATTGCCTGAGCGAGCTTGTGATGTGCTTGAAAAGCGCTACGGTCTTTCAAAAGACGGGAGTACTTTCACACTAGAAGCTATTGGACAAACGTACGGCATCACTCGTGAGCGTGTACGACAGATTGAGAATTACGGTATTCAGTCAATTCAGAAGTCAGAGATTTACGCAGAATTTGAAGAGGTTTTTGAAGAACTGCACCAGATTATTGAAAGTCTTGGTGGAGGTCTTATTGCAGAACATGTGCTTCTTGACGAAATCACGACTGACCCAATTCTCCGAAATCATATTTACTTCCTCCTAGTTATTGGAAACCCATTCTATCGAAGCAAGGAAAATACTGGCTACGCACACCGATGGTTTACTGAAAAGAAAATTGCTGACAACGTAGAGTCAGCACTAAAGAATGTCCATAAGTCACTTAAGCGGGACGAGCTTATCACTGAAGATGAAATTCTTACACGATTCCGTGAAGAACTTATCGAAATTGCAGACAAGCATGACGATGTGGTACTCCGACGATGGCTACAGATTTCAAAGGACATCGCACGAAACCCTCTTGGTGAATGGGGAAATGCTACTTCGCCTAACGTACGAGTAAAAGGTATTCGTGACTATGCGTACCTTGTTGTAAAACGACATGGTTCACCAATGCACTTCCGAGAAGTTGCTGAAGCAATAGAAGGTCTCTTCCAACGAAAGGCGCACACTGCCACAACACACAATGAGCTCATCAAAGACGAACGATTTGTACTAGTTGGCCGTGGACTATATGCTCTTACAGAATGGGGATACTCAGCAGGTGTAGTGAAAGATGTGCTACGAGATATTCTTGAAAAAGATGGACCACTCTCACGAGAAGAAATTATCGACAAAGTTCGAAAAGAACGATACGTGAAGGACAACACTATTGTAGTAAACCTACAAGACGGGAATATCTTTAGACGACTATCGAACGGAACATATTCTGTCGTAGAATAAAAATTAATTCATATAGCAGGTTTCTTGTCACTGTAATCCAACTGTCAGTCACCGTACTTTCGTACGTTTCTCGCCATTTAGATCTGACTCCTGGAAACTTACTCACCTGAATCAATTTAAGATAATGAGGTTATCCTAACAATGGGACGATTTGCTATGCAAATCGTCCCATTGTTGTTGTACAATAGTAGAAATGGAAGTAACTAAAATACCTGGGATTGGTTCATCAATTGGCTTTCTTGAGTCTGAAGATATTGACTATGGTCTGGTAGTCTTTTTTATTGGACTGTTCATAGTATTTTTTGTTTTTCACTATATTGGGCTATCGCAATCAAAAATAGTCAGTTTTGTTTTTGCGTTGGCACCTATCTGGCTTCCACTCATGTCCTTCCTTATATTCTTTCATGTATACATGGTTATGGTTGGAACAAAGTTTCGACTTAATAGTGGAAGAACTATCTATGAGATCATACTTCCTCCTGAGGTATTTAAATCTCCAGAAGCAATGGAGAATGTATTTACCCAAATCTACAATGCAGCAACTCCTGACAACCTGATGGAAACATATCTCGATGGTAAGCGTCCTTTACCGTACACCTTTGAACTTGTCTCACGTGGAGGGGATGTACATTTTTATGCAACAATTCCAAATAAGTTCATATATGGATTCACTGACAATATTTATGCGCAATACCCAGGCGTTGAACTTAAGAAACTAGAAGTAGATTACGCAGCAGAGATACCTAAAGACCTAAAAGGATGGTCTTTCATGAGCTTCCATTTTTCAAAGAAAAAATCTGAAGTGTACCCAATCAAGACCTATATCGATTTTGGTCTTGATAAACTACCTAAGGAAGAAGAAAAGGTGGATCCTATGACACCAATGCTAGAGATGCTTGCAGGCATCCGACCAAACCAACAGATGTGGATTCAAATTATTTGCAAAGCTCACAGAGAGCAAAGTTTTAAAAATGGACAATTAAAATCTGCAGAGACATGGGAAAAGGATGTAGAGGCAGAAATAGATAACATCATGAAGCGCGACCCTAAGACTAAAGGTCCGCTTGCTTCTGGGGACGCCTCTGACTTTGATGGGATGCCGCGAATCACTTCAGGTGAACGGGATAATATTGAGGTCATGGAACGCAACATGGGGAAAGTAGCTTTTGAATCAGCAATTCGAGTAGTCTACCTTTCAAACAAGGAGGGTGATTATGATGGGGGGTTATTTAGTCGATTCATCAGAACGTTTGCACAAACTGAAATAAAGGGGAGGAATGGTCTTGGAGTTAGATGGAGGACAGACTTTAACTACAACTTCATTTCTGACCCATTTGGTAAAAAAGTCCCCTCACTTAAACGACATGAACTCAAGGAGTATAAACAAAGACAGCTACACCCAAAAACTGGAGGAATGCACTTCAAAATAATGACTACTGAGGAACTTGCAACAATCTTTCACTTACCTGGCTCTGTAGCTCTTACTCCGACACTCAATCGTGTAACTTCAACACGAAGTGAAGCACCGTCGAACCTACCTATTGGAAACTTACCTATATAATTATGTCACTGAACACACTTGATTCTGAACCGAAAAAACCTCTTGTTAGTAAAGTAATTCTATCTATAGTACTTGTTTGTATTGTTTTTGTGATAGGGATCTACGTCAGAATACAGTGTAGTGCACCATCAGCAATAACAGAGCCAATTGCGCTTGAGGTAACCCCTGGCATGACTGTGCGTGACATTGCAGACGAAGCACAACGTAAAGGATTGGTGCGTTCAGATGTAATTCTCTACGCAATTATTACCTATTCGCATGATCCTACACATATTTATGCAGGA
>Ga0209119_1001369_pt1 | contig 24098 bp, 21 predicted proteins | sample COG_03_FD_184747 | JGI IMG/M metagenome (GOLD analysis project Ga0209119, IMG submission 184747) | Pelagic Microbial community sample from North Sea - COGITO 998_met_03 (SPAdes) (version 2) | ecosystem: Environmental > Aquatic > Marine > Neritic zone/Coastal water | place: Helgoland, sampling...
CATCAGCATAGGTATCTTTTACATCACCTGGCTGCATTGGCAGCATGTTTTTCTGAGCCTCTACACCTAAGCTATCTTCTAACACTTCAATATAGCGCATTAATGGCTGAGGGCTATTACTGCCTATATTGTATATTCGATAAGGCGCACCAGCGAGTGATGGGTCTGGCTGTTTGGCATCCCAGCTATCAGAAGCCTGTGCTGGATTAGCTAACGTTCTAACAATACCTTCAACAATATCGTCTATATAGGTAAAATCACGTGACTGTTCACCATATCCATAAACATCGATAGGCTCACCCGCTAATATTTTTTGGGTGAATTTAAAGAGTGCCATATCAGGCCTGCCCCAAGGACCATAAACAGTAAAAAACCGTAACCCAGTTACAGGCACTTTAAACAAGTGCGCATAAGCATGCGCCATTAATTCATTCGCTTTTTTCGTGGCCGCATAAAGGCTGACTGGATGGTTAGTGCCTACATGCTCTGAAAATGGCATGGTCTGATTAGCGCCATAAACGGAACTCGTAGATGCATAGACTAAATGCTCGACTGGATGGTCACGACAAGCTTCTAAAATATTTAAAAAACCATGCATGTTTGCATCGATATAAGCGGAAGGATTATCGAGTGAATAACGGACACCTGCTTGTGCCGCCAAATGCATAACGCGATCAATAGACTCACGCTTAAACACATCCATAACTGCTGGCTTATCAGCAACATCAATTTCGTACAAAGTGAAGGCGTCTAATGCTAACGCACGAGCGACACGCGCACGTTTTAAGCTAACATCGTAATAATCATTAAAGTTATCAATTCCAATAACCTTATGGCCATCGGCGAGTAACCGTAAAGATAATGCCGAACCAATAAAACCTGCGGCACCCGTCACTAAAATATTCATAATTGTCTAACGTCCCACAGCAGCATAATTAAAACCTGCCGCCTCAACTGCATCACGCTCATAAACATTACGTAGATCAATAAAAGCATTGCCGCGCATTTTCTTTTTCAATTCAGCTAAATTCAAACTGCGGTATTCATTCCACTCTGTCATGATGACGATGGCATCGGCATCGGCAATAGCATCATTAACATCATCAAGATATTGCACGGTATCGGGAAGCTCATGCTTCGCCTCTTTAAAGCCTTTAGGATCATGCGCTTTTATAATGGCGCCTTTATCTAATAAAGGTGGGATAATCGATAGTGACGGTGAGTCACGCATATCATCGGTTTCAGGCTTAAAGGTTAAACCGAGAATAGCGATGGTTTTTCCAGAGACATCACCCAATGCAGTACGAATCTTTTTAACCATTCTCGCTTTTTGCGCAGCGTTAACTTCAACAACACTTTCAACAATACGCGATGGCACATCATTTTCTTGTGCAATACGAATTAACGCCAAAGTATCTTTAGGGAAACAAGATCCGCCATAACCTGGTCCTGGGTGCAAAAATTTCTTACCTATACGCGCATCAAGACCCATCCCTTTTGCGACATCATGAACATCGGCTCCCACCGCCTCACAAAGATTAGCTATTTCATTGATAAAGCTTATTTTTGTAGCCAAAAAAGCATTCGCAGCATATTTTGTTAACTCAGCACTTTCCCAGTTAGTCACTAGAATAGGCGCTTCTATTAAGTTAATCGGTCGATACAACTCTCTTAACACTTCTTCAGCGCGCGTATCTTCAATGCCTAAAACGACACGATCGGGACGCATAAAATCACCTATGGCAGCGCCTTCACGTAAAAATTCAGGGTTAGACGCGACTGAAAAATCAGCCTCAGGATTAACCTCTGCAATTAATCGAGATACTTGGCTAGCAGTGCCAACCGGCACTGTCGATTTATTAACAATAACGGTATAACCATTAAGGTGCTGGCCAATTTGTTTTGCCGCCGCATACACATATTTTAAGTCAGCATGACCATCACCTCGGCGGGTTGGCGTACCGACGGCAATAAAAATAATGTCCGCTTTAGGCACTTCTGACGCTAAATCTGTTGAGAAACCAAGTCGCCCAGCATCTACATTCTTTTTTACTAGCAGATCGAGGCCCGGCTCATAAATTGGCATAACGCCATCTCTGAGCGCATCGATTTTTTCTTGCACAACATCCACACAAGTTACGCTAGCACCAAATTCGGCAAAACATGCGCCCGAAACAAGGCCAACGTATCCAGCACCAATCATTACAACTTTCATAGCTACAGCTCACTCATCATTTAATTGCCGTTACAGAACTGTATCATCTGTCAGTTCTGCGCTTTTAGGCGTACTCGGTTTGTAATCCTCAAGCGCTGATGCCAAATCAAGACCTACAGCATCAAGCACACGCTCTCGAACTAACTTAAGTTGCTCTTCATTATTAGTAAAACGATTGACGCCGCCAATTGTTCTGCCACGAATAACTTCTAAAGCGATCGAATGGTTAATCGTCTGTAAGCCCATGGCATAAGCATGCACCAACGCAAAATCACACAGCGTATTAATTAAACGTGGTACGCCACCACTAAAATAAAATATAACGGCTATCGCCACTGAATCAAATATATGCGATGCAGCATCAACACTTTCTTCGTTACTGGCGGTGGCTAATCGATGTCGAATATAATTTGCCGTATCTTGCCAGCCTAAAGGTTCTATATGGTATTCCACCGAAACACGTTGCGCCATTTGAGCCAGTTCTGGCGCTCGTAAAATATCACGTAACTCTGGCTGACCAACTAAAACAATTTGTAAAAACTGCTCTCCATCAGCATTGATATTGGTATAGAGACGCAATTCCTCTAACGTCTCTTTATCCATATTCTGAGCTTCATCAACTATTAAGACAGCGCGTTTACCATTCGCCCATTCATTAATAAGATAGTCTTGTACATCACGAAACAAAGTGACTTTGTCTTTATCTTCATGAGCAATACCAAACGCTAATGCTACCCACTGTGTTAAATCACCCAACGATGCATGCGTATTATTAATTAATCCAATCGCCAATTCGCTTTGATCAATTTCACTCAATAAATGCCGAATCAGTGTTGTCTTGCCACTACCTACTTCACCAGTAATCACCGTTAAGCCGCTCTGCTCATGCAGACCGTATTCTAATAAACTGTAGGCGACTTTATGCTTATCTGAAAAATGCAGAAAACTAGGATCAGGAATTAAACTGAAGGGCTTTGCTTTTAAACCAAAGTGTTGGCGATACATAATATTTGTGCCTACCGATATACTTTATAAGTTAATCATTTAAGCTAATTATAAATACTTAACTTTATTGAGTACTGATCCAATAATATTACAGCCATCAAGTAATTGATAAGCGCGTTCGATTTCTTTTTTCTTGGTTCCGCCTTCCTCAATAACCATTAAGGTAGCATCACAACCGGGGGCAAATACGAGCGCATCATCGTGACTAAGCACCGCTGGCAAGTCAAAAATAATTAAACGACCAGGGTACCGAGCAACCAATTCATCTTTAACTTTTTTCATTTCTGGCGAGCTAAGAATCTCAGATGTAAATGCACCCTGAGGTGTTCCAGGCAATAGTACTAAACGCTCAAAGCCTGGATGAATTAATATATTTTCTAACTTCTGAGTTCCATTAATGTAATCAACAATGCCATATTCAACATCATCGACACCAATGCAACCTGCGACTCCTGGCTGTCGTAAGTCTAGATCTACCAATAAAACGGTTTGATTCACTTCTAAAGATAGACTTATAGCAAGATTCATTGCAGTCAATGTTCGCCCACCACCGCTATTAGGACTTGTGATAGCCAAAGTCTGCCAATTATTTTGTCGGAATTTATTTAGAATTTGCCCGCGAAGCTGACGATAAGGTTCCGAGCGCTTGTCATGAGCAAAACCAGCAATGATACGTCGATCTTTTAATGCCTCATCATCTAGCTTTACTGTTCGAGTTTGAGAGTACTTCACCCTTACTGAGCCTTGCCCATCTGTCGAGGCGGTTGGTAGCACAGACTGACTTACCTCTTCCGCAGGCTGACTTTCAGGCAATAAATCTGAAGTTGCTGGCTCCTGCGCCGAACCAATATTACCTTGACGTTCGCGCCTGGCTTTTTCTATTGCTTCTTGTATTCTTTCCATCACGCTCTCGCCTTAATAATTTTTACTTTTTTAAATAAAAAAACTCACTCAATCTAGACCTTAAAAGCCTAACTTTCTCATTAATATATACCAAGTGACATCTAACGGCTTAATAAACCAATGGAACAATAGAAGTACCAAAATGGCGACCAGCACCAAACCTAAGACTATTAAAAAGCGCTTACGATTATGCTTACTCTCTTCATCTTTAGTCTCCATATATCCAACGACCGCTAAGGGTGCAACGCCAGTTAAAGCCGTCACCTCAGCAGCACCAAATATAACGGCAGCCATACCTTCCTGTAAAATAATAACCCCTAGACCAGCACTCACTCCTAATATAACAGCAAGAAAAACCATGGCCGTTATATTCGGACTGACAGGATCTACCGGTAATTCAGGAGGCTGGATTAATGTGAAGCGCTCACCTTTTCGCTCCGACTCTAAATTCTGAGCCAAATCAGCAGACATTTTTTTAGACCGAATCTCTTGATACTTCACATAAGTATTTTGATAATCACGCAATAATGACTGATACTCTTTTTCTATTTGTGGCGCTCGCGAAAGATAACCTTCATATCGCTCTATCTTTTCTCGTAACGCTTTAATTTTTTCACTATTAGAGCGAATATCTTCGTTAGTCGCATTAAGCCGAGTACGCAGTACTAAATACGCTGGATTGTCAGGCGTTAATTCAGCGTCTGCCTGAATCGTCTCTGCAAGACTCGACTCTAAGCTTGCAATAATTCTTTTTGACTGCAATACCGCCGAATGGTCTCCTGTATACTTACCCTCAAGCGCGTCCAGAGTATCTCTCTCCTGCTTAAGTTGTTCAGTCATTTCTTTGTACTCATCCAGCTTACCACCACCCGCAAGCAAGGTTTCAACCTCACGTCGTAAGCGTATCAAAGTAGGATGACCAGGATGATATGTCGACTCATATTGTCGAATTTGGCTCTGTAATGCTTTTAATCGATCCGCTTCACCCAAAACCATTTGACCGTTCGATAACATCGTCGGCGCGCTTGGGCTAATTTGAGTCAAGTCTCCATCTAATTGTATTTTTCTCTTTTTTAAAGCTTTTATTTGAAAATCTAAATCATTAATTTGCAATTCCGTTCTGTCGACCACGCTCAAATTAAATTGATTTTGTTCAGGCAGCGCTCCTTTATTATTCTCTTTAAAAATTGCAATTTTAGTATCGAGATCCGCAAGCTGTTCAGATAAGAATTCTGATTCAGCTGTCAAAAAATCTGAAGTACTTTTTGTTTGTGCAGTACGATCTTTAAGATTCTCATCAAGATATAAAGTGGTTATTTCGTTAGTTACCTTTTGTACTTTACTCGGCACTTCACCATCAAAAGACAAGCTAAAGGCTATAATAGCTTCGGTAGGACGACCGCTTCGAGGATCAACCACCTCGGCACTAATTGGTCGTATAGACACCGCCCTACGAAACTCTTCAGCAATTTCAGTTCGTGTTTTGCGCTCCATTTCACGCTCAGTATAGAGTCCAAACTCCTCAACAATACCGATGATATTGCCGATGGTCATAATGCGCTGCTTAATTTCTTCAATGCGCTGCTGAGCATAACTGGTGATAGTGGTTTGCACTAAGTCAGTCGGAATATCTTGCTGCTCAATAAGAATAATCGCTTGCGAACGATACGTTTTTGGCCATAAAAAAGCACTCAAAATAATAACAACCATCACCGAACTAGCTGTAATAGCGAGCACACGTTTACGCCGGCGAACCACATTAATATAATCGCTAATCGATCGAGTGTTTTCTTCAATATCTAGCATCTCTGCCTGATTGTTCATAAATATTTTATGATCCTATTTAAAATTTTTAGTGGCTTAGATAGTTTCTCGACTATCCTAGCCATCGCTACCAACATCTCATACTTCTTTTAGTCTTCTCTAATTGCTCGCCATTAACGCGACCAACTCATTTTATTTGGGTTCCAGGCAGCGCTTAACGTAAACTCATTACCCCGACCATGTGTTTCTTGTCGAACACGATACAAATCCTGAAATCGATAGGTACATGCTAATGACCAATTTTCTGTGACGTTATAACCGTAGCTTAAAGTACTAGACATGATATCTCTATCATAGAAATCAGCCCCAGAAAAACCAGAGTTTTCTAGTCGATACCATTGCAGATCACTAGAAACAAAGTGGCGCCTATTAAATTTGAACTGTGCATTCAGACTAACCCGCGTATTTAAAGATAAAGTACCATTACCATTAACACCTTCATCACGCGATATATTGAATGCCGACTGAAGCCGCTCATTCGAATAATTGATACTCCCTTGATAAGTTACGCCATCATCATCATCTTTTTGACTATTAATCCGTGGACCTTCACCGCCATTTACGGACGGTAAATTAATATAGGTAGCGCTTTGCTCTGAATCAGCAAATGATTTCCCATACAAAAAATCGAGTGCCAACTTCTCGCTGAAAACATAATAAATTCCCACTTGAAATGCCCAAGTCGACTGACGCCTATCATTCTCAAGCTCTTCAAAGCAATCCCAAGGTTCCAAAGCCCCACCAGCAACTTGATCCGTTAAATTAATACCTGCCTGACAAGCACTCACTAAAAAAGATGCATCGTCTAGTGACAGCAAACCGGCATCAATCACATCTTGAAATAAAGGGCTTAAAACATTAACACTGCTATCTTCAGAATCAAATAAACTATAAGAGACATTAGCCTGTAAGCGCAGGCGATTAGACCAAAAATACTGCCATAACAAGGAGCCCTGCCCATATTCATAGCCAGAACGAAACGCTGACTCATAAGCCACGTCGGTCGCATTAAAATTCATGGCAAATACATTCTTTTCATCAAACTGCCAATTCCAATTAGCGCCAATAGATTTCGACAGCACACGACTATCAATTTGCTCTCTAGGACCAAAACTTTGGCTTGCCTCCTCTAACTCTCGAGTAGAATTTCGATCGTAACTGCCATTCAAGCCCCAAGAGCCTCTTTCATTTATTTTTGTATAATCAATTTTGGCGCGCTGATCAAAGGTACTATATGACTTAATATTATAGTTATTGGCTTCTAACAAAAACTCACTACCCAAGCTAGAGGTCTCTGTCGCTCTAGATAAATCAAAATTCACCGCTCCAGTCCCGCCATAACGCTCATCCTTATTGATGGTTGATAAGCTCAAATTATCTGCAAAGTAAGTCTTTAAACTCACTTGCTGCCCAAAACTGTATTCGCTAGCAGCCAGAAAATGACTGGTGAAACATAATCCAAAAAGTATCCCTCTAAAGATAAATGTCGACACTTGACTAAACATAACTCTCTTCAATTATTCCAGTTACGGCACTAACACTACATCGCCGCTTTTCAGCAGGATATTTGTTTGGAGCTCAACGCCATCTTTTATATGACCATATTTATATCTAATCGATCTTTGTTGGCCGCTATTATCGCGTCGCAGAATTTTAATTTTATTTTCAGCAGCAAAACTATTTAATCCGCCCGCAAATGCTAGTGCTTGCGTAACATCCATAGGACCATTTAGTGGGAATGCACCTGGCCGGCCTACTTTTCCTAATACATAAACGACATTGCCATTATTAGCGAGTACCGAAACGACAACCGTGGGCTGATCTTTTAAATAACGCGATAAACCTTTAGCTATTGATGCCTGCAATTCAACAATGGTTTTCTGGCTTGCGCGTAATTCACCCACAACAGGAATACTAATAAAACCATCTGGCCTTACCGAAAATTGGTCGGCGCTCAGCGAAGGCTCATTCCATACTTGCAGCGACAAAACATCACCCGCATTAATTTTATAACTGCCAGCTTCCATCTCGCTGTCTGAATCTTTTGCGGCAACATAGGAATTGAATAATAAAGCGACAATAAGTGTCGCCAATCCTAAGCAATAATTTGAACGGCGATACTGACAAGTGGCTGCAAAAAACCTGCTCATGATGAATCCCTATGAATACTTTTATTTTGGTGACTTACCGTTTCTAATTCTTGTATAACGATAAGATAAAATTTTTCTTTACCCAGAAATTAAGCTTAGTCCAAAAAAACTGTTTGTCATTGATTAAAAAGCAATTTTTCTATTTATTAGTGCCTAAAAAGTACGTTTTATTCATTACACTTAATTCCTTAAGCTCAGCATTTAAACTAAATGAAGTTAGCTTCTAAAGATATGCTCTTAATATACTTTTACAATTTTTTGCACTAAATCAAATAAGTAAAGTAGGAGGGAAACAAGGAGGGTAGAACTAGGCAAGTTCGCTTCAGGAAAAAAGATAAATAGCTAGCAATAACAATTACTTAACTATTTATCCGTCAGGACTATTGTGATTGCAACTCAGTCAATGTGGTTTGTAAAATTAAGGCATCACTACTCGCACGATGACGCTGTAGCTGCATATTCTGAATGACCGAATTTTTCTTCTGATGCCATTGCGCCATTTGCTGCTGAGACATCAATGAGACGACTGAATCGATTTTAAAACGCTGACGAATACTCGCCTCTTCATAAAGCATGGCTAACCAACACGAATCATTACCCCAAGCATCAGAATAAACCGTCTCTCCATCGAGCCACTCATTAAGCAACATGGCTACTTTTAACGCAGATTTACCTTTAACCAACAAAATATCGCGAGGTATACCATGAATGGCTGCCGCATCTTCATTCCAGTGAACCCAATCATCTTCTGGACGAATTAACGTACAGTGCATTTGTCCGCTCGCCATAGCGACACCGACCTCAATAGGATAACTACCCGCGCCAAAGCCAGACGCTTCTACGTCAATAAAGTTATACATGAAATACCGTTCTCTCGAAATTGTGATTCCGCACAATACGTACCGGAATCGGTACCAATAGGCGATTAAATTTATTTAGCTATATTGTAGCCACATTTTGAACATGTGTTAGAAAATAGGCAGTACTAACACAATAGCTTAGCGGCCGACCTTAAATGGCCAGCTAAGGCGCGTTAAACGCCATTATCATCCATTTCATTAAGCAACAGCTGAATACTATTCAACCGCTCAATCGGATCAGCCAATGCCAATAAGCGATAGCGCTGCACATTAGAAAAAGGCAGCAGATATGCAAGATAGCAACCTAAGCGAGAGGCATCCGTAAACCAGTCCTCAACTTCTCGATCAATATAACCTAATGACGCCACATAAGGGTGCTTCATGAGGGACGCAAGCATATACACCTGCTCTTCAAACACCTCCGGAACAAGCATAACAGCCTCAGCCTCTATGGGCTCTGCCGACGCTAAAAACACCTTATTGTCTGCAAGATAGGTCTGCTTCACGGTAAATTTATGCTGGCCTTCGCAAACTATTCCCAGTAAACCATTTGGTTGCTCATTAAAATCCACAATTTTAACCGCTGTACCAATAGCTTCAATACCTGCATCTTCCGATCCCATATTAGGCGTCCGAGGCACCACCGTTACCACACCAAAAGTACTGTCGTTAGCCAGCGTCGTCTTAACCAGATCTAAATAGCGTGGCTCAAAGATTTGTAATGGCAAGCGACAGCCAGGAAAAGCCACTAAGGGCAGCGGAAATAATGGATAGTCAGTCAGCACAAAAAATACTCAGTCAAAATACGTTATAAACCATGACGGTTCAATTAATCCGGTTTGGTGTCCTGCTCTAAAACTGTTAGCCAGCGTAAAGCCTTAATGGAGCCGTTAGAACACATATCAGCTTGCGGAGTAAACGCTGAACATACCTTTGGCCTTGAGGGCAGGCCAAACAACAAACAAGCATTTTCTGCATTTAACTGAATACAGCGAACGCCAGCGGGCTTACCCTCTGGCATGCCAGGTATCGATGATGAAATATGTGGCGCAATACAGCAGGCTCCACAACCGGCAATACAACGTTGCACATCATTCACCTTAGGCACGATAGCAACGCCTCTTAATTACTGTTATGACTCTTAGTGTTTTAACTCGATTTACCAAGCGGCTTAAACAATAATAATAATTTAGGCAATAAGAGTAACGAGCCCAACAGCGCAGACAACATAGCAACGCCGGTTAGCAAACCAAAATAAATACTGGGCTTAAAGTTTGATAACGCCAAAATCGAAAAGCCAAAAATAATCGTAATGGAGGTGTAATACATCGCTCGCCCAATACTGCCATGGCAACGATACATAGTGGCAATATAATCACCATCGAGCTTAAACTCACGCTTAAATCGATGCACATAATGAATTGTATTATCGACACCAATACCAATACTTATAGCCGCTATTGTAATTGTCATCATGTCTAGCGGTACGCCCGCCCAGCCCATACCACCCAACACCAGCAGCGCCGCCATTAAGTTGGGAACAATTCCGATTAGCGCTAAATTAAAAGATTGAAACAACACAACAAGCATGGCGGTAATAGCAATAAAGACTAAACCCAAAGTAAGAATTTGCGAAACAAATAAGCTTTGCAGTAAATTGTTATACAACACTAACATACCCGTAAAGCGGTAGCGCTCTTGCGAGTAGCCCATATCTTCTTGCATAAAATGATGCAGATCTTCTAATAACTCAGCACGATTAAGTGTACGGCTCGTCTCTTTCACACGAATGGTAATACGCGCTTCATTCGTTTCATCATGCAAATACGGCGTAATCATTACATCTTTAATTTCTGACGGTAATTTTCGATACGCCAATGCTAGCTGAATATCATCCAAGCCATCTCCCAACAAATCACCAGCCAGTTGATAAACCGTTGCTAATGATAAAACCTTACCCGTTTCAGATAAGCCATCAACATGCTGATGAATTTTATTCAGCTCATTGAGTCCTGCCAATGTAAACCAAGGGCTAATTTCTGATGACGAATCACCAAACTCATCGCTACTGAAATCATCATCAAAGTCATCAAACGAGTCATCTTCATATTCATCCACATTACTTTCATTCGAAGCTTCTGGATAGACAACAATCTCTAACGGAATAGTGCCACCTAATTCGCTATCGACTAGCTCCATACCACGGTAAATTTCTGTAGACTCATCAAAGTAATCTATAAATCGATTTTCTACTTTTAATTGTGTAACACCCGAAACCGAGAATAATAAAATTAAACCCGCAACAGACAGAATCTTGCCACCATGATGTTCTGTAATACGCGCAAATCGTAGTGTAAAAACAGATTCGCTCGACAATGACTGACTATTTTTTTCAGGCGCAGGAGGACGACCTAAAAGCATACCAATAGGCACAACAATAAAGGTTGTCGCTAAAGCAACCATTACACCAATCGTCATCATCCAACCAAAATCCATGACGGGTCGAATACCGCTAATCACTAATGACATAAAGGCAACAATAGTCGTAAGACCGGTATAAACACAAGGTCTCAACATGGCTAACACTGTCGCTAACGCCAGCTCATGCTGCGAAGCCTCTGGCTTTAATAGCTGCAGTTCGCGGTAGCGAACAATAAGATGCACGGCAATCGCCAAGGTAATAATTAATAGCAAAGCGATAAAATTTGAAGAGATAACTGTCATGCGCCAGTCGAGAAAGCCAAGCAAACCAAGCATAAATATATTGGTCAGCATGCAAACGAGCAACGGCAAAAACACCCAGCGCAGCGTTCTAAAAATAACCGTGAGAACCACAATCACAAAAATTAAAATACCGACACCAAACACTTTCATATCGCTTTTAACAAACGAAACCATGTCGCTAGCGATCATCGGCACACCGCCTAGAAAAATTTCTGTCGCCGCACCGCGATGCCCATCTAACACGGCCCTAACATCTTTAACCAATTGCTGCTGACGCTCAGAGGACTGAACGGTATAACTTTTAAAGGCCTGCTCTGCCGCAACCAACGCTTCGATTTCAGTTTCAGGTAAAGCGCCTGCTGCATTTAGTACTCGCAAACGATCTCTCTCGTCCAACAAATTATTGTAAGTTTGATCCCGTAGCAATCCGATTTGCAATGCTGTCGTCTTGGCATCAGTGCTCGTTAATAATTGCTTATAGATAGGACTATCACGAAACTCATTAGCAGCTAAATCTCTATCAACACTACTATCACGTAATGTTTTAATGCCTAACATCAAACTGCTTATTGAAACCTTGGGTGAATATAATAACGGCACATCTAATATGGACATCACCGTCGATACACCTTTAATTCTTTCTAAATCACTCACTAAATTACTAATATTATTTAATGACTGCTCCGAAAATAAATCCTCTTTTGGCTGATAAGCCACAATAAAAAACTCTTCTGCGGCATATCGCTTGCCGACTTCTCGAAAGAAAGCTAAGTCTTTATCGCCCTCAAGCACTAAGGCATCAGCAGACGCATCAACTTTATAATTCTGCGCATAAAAACCCGCCAACGCAGTGGTTACCGTCAATAAAAATATAATCAGCCAAGGGCGCGACAAAATAATAGCGTCATAAACTTTAGCGAACGCTGAAGATAGAATTGAACGAGAATCTGACAAAGTGAACCCCTATTAATATAATAATAAAATCAATAATGACTTTTTTCTGTTAGCTATTTAATTTAAATAAAAAAGACCTATTCAATCGCCGCTAAGATTGACCCCAACGCGCCATTAAAGTTTGCTCAACACCAAGATGATCCAATATGCGCGCCACAACAAAATCTATCATATCTTCAACGCTTGTCGGCTTATGATAAAACCCCGGTGATGCCGGCATAACTACCACACCTAACTTCGACAAACTCAATAAGTGCTCAAGATGAATGGTTGATAAAGGCATCTCTCGATGTAAAATAATTAATGGCTTTCGCTCTTTTAACATTACATCAGCGGCGCGCTCAATTAAATTATTGCTAGCACCCGTAGCCACCGCCGACAAAGTGCCTGAACTACAAGGACAAATAACCATTGCATCTGGCGCATTAGAACCCGATGCTACCGATGCTCCCCACTGCTTACGCCCATAAACATGAATCTGTTCGGCACTCGCTTGATACTGCTCAGTAAAATACTCAACCAATTCGGCATCATCACTCGGTAAATTAACACCCATCTCTAAGGCCATGACTTGCCGCGCCGCATCTGAAATTAAAAAATGCACTTCCACTTTAGCCGCCAGCAACACCTCTAATAATCGCAATCCATATTGCGCACCCGAGGCACCTGTAATCGCTAAGGTTATTCTTTTCATATTTTTTTCTTCAGTTTTTTTCAATATTTAATTCATAAATAATATTTAATTGCTAAGACTCTTCACGCATGCCTAAGGAATTAATTAACGTAGTATGTATACCGCCAAAACCACCATTACTCATAATGACAATTTCATCACCGGCCTGCGCCTGCGCAACGACTTGTTCAATAATTAAAGGGATGCTATTTCTCACTGCTACTTTATCGTTAGCAGTAAACAACGTTTCAAGCACGCTACCATTTACTTCCAATTCATACCACCACACGTAATCAGCATCGGCAATCGCAGCAGGGAGGTCATCACTATGACACCCCATACGCATGGTATTTGATCGAGGCTCAATAATGGCGATAACACGACCGCTTTTACAGCGTGCTCGCATACCCGCCAAAGTGGTTTTTATAGCGCTAGGATGATGCGCGAAATCGTCATATACCGTTACGCCATCAATACAAGCCAAACGCTCCATACGTCGCTTCACGCTAGTAAATTCACACAACGCCGCTGTTGCCGTATTAACACTCACACCAATATGGTGTGCCGCCGCAATAGCTGCAAGCGCATTATCACGATTATGCACTCCACATAATGCCCATTCTACTTGCCCGCAGTCTTCGCCCTTTGCCACATTAAACGTCGACTGATCAGCCGTCTCTAAACTAATTTCCCAAGGGCTCTGCGTGCCAGAAAGATATTCTAATGTCGACCAACAACCCATATCGATAACCGAATTTAATGCAGTCACGTTAGGAATCATGATTTGTCCCTTGGCAGGAACGGTGCGAACCAAATGATGCATCTGACGCTGAATCGCGGCTAAGTCATCAAAAATATCAGCGTGATCAAATTCTAAATTATTAATGACTAAAGTTTTTGGGTGGTAGTGAACAAACTTAGAACGCTTATCAAAAAACGCTGTATCGTATTCATCGGCCTCAATAACAAAATAAGGCGCACTGCCTAAACGCGCCGACTGACCAAAATTACTGGGCACGCCCCCAATTAAATAACCCGGCTCTAAACCCGCATAAGATAAAATCCACGCTAACATACTGGCTGTTGTCGTTTTACCGTGGGTGCCCGCAACTGCCAATACCCATTTATCACGCAGCACATGCTCAGACAACCATTCAGGGCCAGACTGATAATGCAGCCCTTCATTCAACACATATTCGACCGAGGGATTACCGCGCGAGAGTGCATTACCAATAATGACGCTATCGGGCGACAAGGCAGCAATATGTTCTGCATCGTAACCTTGATAAAGCTCAATGCCTGCCGCTTCAAGTTGATCACTCATCGGCGGATAGACGTTTTGATCTGCGCCAGTAACAATATGTCCAGCCTCTCGCGCCAACAGCGCAAGGCTACCCATAAAAGTGCCGCAAATACCGAGTATATGAATATGCATTAAATCATTTTACCTATTTACAATTTTTTATTGCTAAACTATTTTTAAAAACCAACACTTCCAAAGCCCGTAGATACCAATCGATGACGAATATTTAGCACCACAAAAGTAGTTCCCAATAAATTGGGCAACAATTACAAACATTTTATCACAGCACTTTGCAAAAAATTTTACGATAATGCTTACCAAACATTAGGCCCTTGGGCCCATCATTAGCCTCTCAACTTTCCGTCAGACCTATTTATGCCAAAAAGAAATGCATTCTACGCACAATCCGGCGGCGTTACCGCTGTTATCAACGCCTCAGCTTGCGGTGTTATTGAAGCCGCTAAAGCCAGCAAAGATATCGGCACAGTTTATGCCGGCCAAAACGGTATTCTCGGTGCGCTCAATGAAGAGTTAATTGATACCAGTAAAGAGTCGGCCGCAACTATTCGACAATTGCGCCATACACCCAGCGGCGCCTTTGGCTCATGCCGCTATAAACTTAAAGGTATTGACGAAAGTCGCGCCGAATATGAAAGGCTAATTGAAGTTTTTAAAGCTCACAATATAGGCCACTTTTTTTACAATGGCGGCGGTGACTCACAAGACACCACGCATAAACTCGCTCAATTCAGCGATGAAGTTGGCTACCCAATCAACTGTATTGGCATCCCAAAAACCATCGATAACGATTTGCCGCTAACCGACAATTGTCCTGGTTTTGGCTCGGTCGCTAAATATGTTGCCATCTCGACCAAAGAAGCTGCTCTGGATATCGCTTCAATGTGCGAATCGTCCACTAAGGTATTTATTCTTGAAGTTATGGGTAGGAATGCAGGCTGGATAGCGGCAGCAGGCGGCCTAGCCGTGCAGCAAGACGGCGATGCTCCGCACATGATTATCTTTCCAGAAATTCCTTTTGAGCGTGAAAAATTTTTGCAACGCGTCGATAAAACCGTTAAAAAACACGGTTACTGCGTTATTGTTGCCTCCGAAGGCGCCCAAGATGCCGCGGGACAATACCTGTCGGGCAGTAGCAGTACCGATGCCTTTGGCCATATTCAATTGGGCGGCGTTGCCCCAACGCTTGCCGAAATGATTAAACGCAAGTTTGGCTATAAGTATCATTGGGCAATGGCCGATTACCTGCAACGCTCTGCTCGCCATATCGCCTCCAAAACCGATGTCGACCAAGCTTATGCCTTAGGTGAAGCCGCCGTTCATCTCTCTTTGGCAGGAAAAACCGCCGTCATGCCCACCATTGTGCGCGGCAAAGGCAAAAAATACAGTTGGACAGTAGGTGAAGCACCGGTGGCAAAGGTAGCCAATATTGAAAAAATGCTGCCACGCAACTTTATTAGTCGCGATGGCTGGAGCATTACCGATGCCGCTAGAGACTACTTAGCACCCTTAATTGTTGGCGAAGATTACCCTCCTTATAAGGACGGGCTTCCAGTATATGCCCGCCTTAAAAAGGTGCTTGCCGAGAAAAAACGGCCAAAACGTCGCAAAAGCCCATCAAAAAGCTAACTTATCTAGGCTCATTTAAACCCTCAATTTTGGCTTAATGACTGCGGGTCTGGTATCATCCGCGCCCGATTCTACTGGTGTATGAGCGCCTACAAAGCAAAACACACCCTAAGGGCTTATGCCAAGATCAAAGCTGGGCAAACCCGACTTAATCAGGCACCTAATTCACAGCCAAAGCCAAAGCTGCTGAAATAAGGTAGATCGTAAACAACACATTAATAACGGCATCGCCTAATGACGTTGCCAGCACTGATAAGAATACACTTTTCACTGAATAAATAGGTAGCTAAAAGCATGAGCATTAACGATATCCCAGCAGGTAAAAATCTCCCTGACGAAATCAACGTCATCATTGAAATCCCAGCCAATAGCGATCCGGTTAAGTACGAAGTCGACAAAGACACTGGCGCATTAATGGTTGATCGCTTTATGGCGACAGCAATGTTTTATCCTTGTAACTATGGTTACATTCCTAACACTTTGTCAGAAGATGGCGATCCATTAGATGTGTTAGTGCCTACCCCTTACCCATTAATTAATGGCGCGGTCATTAAATGTCGTCCGGTTGGCGTTTTAAAAATGGAAGATGAATCTGGCATTGATGCCAAACTTATCGCTGTTCCTGTTGATAAATTATCAGTAATTTATCGTGACGTGAATGAAGCGACTGATCTATCACCTTTATTGCTTCAACAAATTGAGCACTTCTTTGAGCACTATAAAGATCTTGAAAAAGGTAAGTGGGTTAAGGTACAAGGATGGGCTGATGCCGCTGAAGCAAAAGCCGAAATCATTAAAGCAGTAGAAGCGGTTAAATAAACGCTTAGGCTTTGTAGTAAACTCAGTAATAATCTGTAATAAAAAGGCCAGCAAAAGCTGGCCTTTTTATTACTCCAAATATAGCTAATCGCTATTCCTTAACTTTACGCCATCAATAATACTTATTTAAAACGGCTATTTCTTTTTTAACGATTTTTTCTTAACGGCTTTCTTCACTACTTTCTTAACAGCTTTCTTTAAAGGCTTTTTCGCTACTTTCTTCACAGCCTTCTTCACAGCTTTCTTCACGGCACGCGCAGGCATGGCCGCTATAAGCTCTTTATAAAGTTTAGTCGCTTTACCAATACTTTTATGTTTTGAAAAAGTATCAACAGCCATTTTCCAAGCAAGATCTTTGCCGTGGGCATTAATCGAATAGCTTGTGCAAATAATTTTACCATCGGCCTCTGAAGCAATTCCCACCTGAAATATTGGCGTTTTAGTGCCGCTTTTTTCAGTTTTCACCAAATAGCTAATACCTCGCACAGAACCATTAGCATTAAAACAACGTGCTGCTTTATTGGCCCGCTTAGCTTTAGCCTGCGAAACCGCTAATTCATCATCACGATTAACCGCTTCTTGCTCTATTTTCTTTCTCGTATTGCCGTTAAGCCGTTTACCGCCTTTTTTTAAACTAAAGTATTCTTGGAATAATTCAGCATTGACGGTTCGGCGTACCCTATAACCATAAAACGCATTGTTATCTAAAAGTTTTACACTCACTGCTATTCTCCATAACTGATTATCGATAAGTACTCATTAATTGTTGAACACTGCGTCGTTTTGATAAACCGCTCGGTGTATTGAGTAGCGTATCGTCAGCCTTGCCAACATCCCTTGTGTCCTTATTTATTTATTTTTTATCCCGTTGGCTTATTCGCCCATTAAAAATGCGAAAAATAATGAGCATAAAACCCATCAACTGCCCGTTAATTCATTTGCAAAATCAAAACTAGGACAATTACTGCTGGCTAATCGTTCAACTATGGAAGGAATTAATCCTATAAAAAACCATACTACCGTGGTGCGCGGCAGTATTAATTTAAGATAGGTAACGAAAGGAAGAGAGTGTTATGAGGTTTATTGGCAGAGATAGAGCTAGCGCTTGACGTTAAGAAGGAGAAAGCGTAAAAAAATACGACAGTTAAGACAATAATTTATCGTTAGTCATCAAGGTATTGATCCATCGATAGCGAAGGACTTTTTTCTATAGGACGGCCCACCACTTTTGCAGGTACGCCAGCAACGGTCACATGGGCGGGTACGGACTCAAGCACGACACTCCCCGCCCCCACTTTGGCACCATCACCCACAACAATGTTACCTAATATTTTCGCGCCAGCGCTTACCAATACGCCATCACCGATACTGGGGTGCCGCTTACCTACACCGTTACCGGTTCCACCCAACGTGACACCATGAAGTAACGAGACGTTATTACCAACGACTGCGGTTTCGCCAATCACTAATCCGGTGGCATGATCAACCATAAGACCCAGCCCCAACTGAGCGGCTGGATGAATATCGACATCACATAAAACGCTCACGCTGTGGTGGATATAACGCGCCATTGATTGACGCTGATTGCTCCACAAATAGTGAGCAAAGCGTTGTGCCTGAATGGCTAAATAACCTTTAAAAAACAAGAACGGACGGCAATAATTATCACAGGCGGGATCACGCTCAAAATAGGCATCGATATCGATCAAGGCGGCATCGGCCAAACTCGGCTCGGCTTGCAACACCTCAACAAAAAGGGTGTTTAACATCTGCTCTGATACCGTTTCGCTGCCTAACTGGGCTGCCATGTGGAATGCTAATGCCGAATCAAAACTTTCATGATTGATGACATGATTGTGGTAATAACTGCTCAGCATGGGTTCATTGCTGGCCAAACTTATTGCTTGGCTATACATTTCTGGCCATATGGACTGCATATTTTTCACTAACTGATTACCTTTTCACTTCACTTAAGCGCGCTATTTACTAACGCTTTCAACCTATTTGCAATAAGAGTCCAAACTAACAATCAATGTATCGGGTAAAAATTTCATCAAAATGAGCTAATACTGTATCACGCAATCGCATATCCGTTTCTTGCGCCAATAAACCATAGAGTGTTTCGGCTGTCAGCAGTCGACGAAAATGTTCGGCTGTGAGCTGATGACTCAAATGCCATCGCTCCGCAGCAACCCCCTGAGACGCGCCACCTTGATAAGGACGATAAAATCCATAAGCACTCGAGGCCTTAATGCGCGCATCTAACCAATTATGTAAAGGGGCAAATACACCGCCTTGATCGACTTCATCTGCCACTAGCTGCACACAATAATCCGATGCTACCGCTGCACGGTCAAAAACATCAATATCAGTACCCCAATGATGACGAGAACCACCAGGCAACGCTGACCAACGCAGAATGGCAAAAACCATCGATTTATCATCTAGACGGCTAACGTCCAAAACATCTCCGCTGGCATCCAACAAAGGACGCTTACCCTCTGCTTTTTCATTCCAAATCAACAACTGTCTTTCAAAGCTGCGATAGGCGCTGACTATCGACAAATCAAAACCTGCCTCTTTAGAAGCTAATTGCAGAGCAGACCAATCATCAACGATATCGCGATGCAAAAAATGCGGAGGTACGGACACTAGCGCGCGGTCCTTTTTGTCCAAAAAGCTCTCTTCTTTTCCTACAAGTTGCGCTAAAGATATCAAAAAAACCTCATTCCTTAGAAAAGTGGGTAGTCAAAATCAGCTGTGATGTTGATCATAAGCCAAGCCTGTGCAAAAAGAAAAGCCACTTCACTAATGAAATAGCGCCTCTTTTAATCATTCATTTTATTCATTCAAAAGGTATAATCACTATTTTAGTCCATCAGCTCGCTCTTAGGGCTTTATTGCTCGACCATTCATAAGTCAAAATAAATCAACGCAACTCCATATTGCAACTACAAGTCGCAACTACAAATCGCAACTACAAATAAAGAGACTCACAAAGCAATGACACGTTTATGCCATATAAATGATATTGATGAAGGCGCCTCAAAGGGCTTTGAAATCGATGATAAAAAGCTATTTGCTGTCAAAAAAGACGCCGTCATATATGTCTATGAAAACCGCTGCCCTCATCTCGGCATTGAGCTTGAGTGGCTTGAAAATCAATTTCTCGACTCCGAAGGCGCATTAATTCAGTGCTCCACACATGGCGCACTGTTTTTAATTGAAGACGGTAATTGCATCTCAGGCCCCTGTGCCGGCCAACAACTCAGGCAAATTGATACCGTCATTCAGGCCGACGAGGTCTTTCTAAAGAACAACGCTGTGGCGAATTAACATACATATTTAAAGCGCTATAGCCAATGCGAATAAAAATCCAGACTTGCTGTCCAATAAAGGCTGTTGCTGCTTAGCGCTCAAGAGAGTGATTTAACTATGGATTGCAAACAGGTTTTCTGATAGATTCGCTGCGCTTATTAGCAAGGCATTGTCATATATTGTCTTGTGCAGAAAAAAATATAGGAATAAAAGGCCGCTCTTTACTCAAAAATGCCCATAATCGCTTACTTTTTAAGCAGCGAAAAAGTGCAAAGCCTTAAAAACAAAGAGCAAAGAATCAACACTTTATAGATCCAGCAAATTGATTAAGAGACTTTCAAGATGCCTCGCAAGAAAAAAAGCAATACCAGTGAAAGCTTCCAGAATTTTACGCCTTATAAGCCTAAAAAAGGCGAAGACTATATGGGCGAACCGCAAAAAGAGCATTTCAGATCTATTTTGCAAAACTGGAAAGCACAACTTATGGAAGAAGTTGATCGCACAGTCACTCATATGAAGGACGAAGCAGCTAACTTCCCGGATCCTGCCGATCGCGCCACACAAGAAGAAGAATTCAGTCTTGAGTTACGTGCTCGTGATCGCGAACGTAAACTGATTAGAAAAATCGACGTTACGATGGACCTCATCGATGCTGATGACTACGGCTTTTGTAATGCCTGCGGTATTGAAATCGGCATTAAACGCTTAGAAGCTCGTCCAACTGCCACCTTATGCATCGACTGTAAAACACTCGATGAAATCAAGGAAAAACAGCATCTCGGCGGCTAGAACATTAACTATGCCTGATAACAGCGACCTATCGTGACAGATCACATAGGTCGATTTGCTCCATCCCCGTCCGGTCCACTCCACAGCGGTTCACTTTTAGCCGCGGTTGCCAGCTATGTCGATGCTAAAGCCCATAAGGGGCAATGGCTACTTCGCATTGAAGATGTTGATCGCCACCGAACAGTCGAAGGCTCTCGCGATAGCATCCTTAATTGCCTTGAACACCACGGCCTATATTGGGACGGCGCCATTGAACATCAAACCGATAATGATGATCGCTATGAAGCAGCTTTAGAGCAACTTCAACAGCAACAACAAGTGTTTTTTTGTCAGTGCAGCCGCGCAGTATTGAAACAAACATCGGGGCCTTATCCAGGGACCTGTCGCTCAAAAAAAACGAGCCACTATATTCCAGCAACTCGCCACCAACCGGCCAGCCATACCCTTAGATTTGAATGCAATGAAGAGGCAATCGATTTCACTGACCGCATTCTTGGCAAACAATCTTTTCAGTTAGCGCAATTGGGTGACTTTATCTTGCGCCGCAGAGATTCTCTATTCGCCTACCAGCTCGCCGTAGTTATTGACGACGCAGAACAAAGTGTTACCAGTGTTGTTCGTGGCGCCGACCTATTAAGCTCCACACCCTGGCAAATCGCTTTACAACAAGCCCTTAATTTACCTGCTATGGACTATGCACACCTACCTCTTATAACCCATGCTAATAACGGCCAAAAACTGAGTAAGCAAACTGGCGCTCTAGCCATTAATAATAGCCAAGCAGCCAATAATATTTATGTCGCCTTAACTCAGCTAGGACAGCAATTACCTGAGCAAGGTCAAAGACTTAGCGTAGAACAATTACTGATATGGGCTATAGATCACTGGCAAATTAATCGGATTCCAAAAACCGCATTAATCGCCGGCTAACCCATCGTAAGCAAAAGCCATAAAAGGCTTTAATATCAAGCAGTTTGCTGCTTTATTAGACAAAAAACGACAGCCTAACAACACTCCAACAGAGCAATTATTCGCCATGTTAGCGGTGACAAACATTCGCAATTTTCGTTACAAACGGTTACAGTGCACACCAGATTAGAGACAGCAAATCATTCTATGCCTAATACATCTTTATCCAACCAACACTTAAGTGTCGCATTATGAGAAACGTCCTCATTATTGAAGGCGGCGCAGCTACTGAGTCGTCATTAGCATCTGTATTTGAGCAACTCGATTGCACACCCACTTATGTTGCCAACATTGCGCAAGCTAAGCGCCTTGGCTTTAACGGCTTTCAACTGCTCATTAGCGATTTAGTATTAGAGGATGGACTCGGTGTCGAGCTAGTCAGCCAACAACATAGCTGCCCTGTCATCATTCTTTCCAAGACCAAAGACAGCGCATCGATTATTGACGCCATGCGAGCCGGCATAGCCGACTTTATTGTTTCACCTTTTATCGATAGCGAATTTAATCTTGCAATAGAGCGCATATTTAAAAAATCAGCCGCACGTAAAAGTCTCACCGCAACGGCGCCATCAAATGCGGATGAAAACGCATTATCAGATAAACCCTTAGCCGGCATGATTGGCTCTAGTTCTGCTATGCAAACCGTTTACTCCCGCGTTCGTAAAGCGGCACCCACTCGCTCTACTATCCTTATTCGTGGCGAAACCGGTACCGGTAAAGAGCTAATTGCACGCGCCATTCATGATGCCAGCGATAGAGCTGAGCACCCATTTATTGCCGTTAACTGCGCAGCCATTCCTGACACGCTTATAGAATCTGAACTCTTTGGCCATGAAAAAGGGGCATTTACCGGTGCAGCCAGCAAGCGCGCAGGCTTAATCGAAGCGGCCGAAGGCGGCACACTATTTCTCGATGAAATTGGCGAATTACCCACCGAAGCACAAGCGCGCTTATTACGCTTTATTCAAGAAAGTGAAATTCGTCGTATAGGCTCCAATGACGCTCATCGCGTTAATGTGAGACTCGTTGCAGCCACTCACCGCGACCTCAAAAAGTTAACGACTTCTGGCGGCTTTCGCCCCGATTTATACTATCGGATTAATGTCGTCCGCATAGATTTGCCATCGTTAAAACAACGCGGAAATGATTTACTTGAAATAGCCGAGTTTCTCCTCAATAAAGCGGCAACTCGTTATGAAAAAATCGGCTTACATTTATCGCCAGAAGCGATTCAAATGATTAATAATTACCCATGGCCTGGTAACGTTAGAGAACTCGAAAACGTTATCGAACGTGCGGCCATTATGTGTGATGGCTTAGAAATTAACGCCGAAACATTAGAAATTGATAGCGATATCAATGAGAACCATCGTTTTAATGCTGACATACTGACACCATTTACCGGTAACTACCTCGACTTACAACAGCCAACGCATTCAGCCAGTCATACATCAAGCAGTGTAGCTAGCAATCTCGACGGCACTCCAGAGGCTTCTGAAGAGCTGTCATTAGAAGACTACTTTCAACGCTTTGTCCTTGAAAATCAAGAACATATGAATGAAACAGAACTAGCAAAAAAACTTGGCATTAGTCGTAAATGTCTATGGGAAAGGCGTCAACGCTTAGCGATACCACGCGCTAAAAGCGGCAGCAAATCTTCAGATAGCTCTTTGTAATCCTAATAGCTCTTTGTAATCCTAATAGCTCTTTGTAATCCTGATAACTCTCTGTAAAAAGAACAACTGTGCCTCATTGCGCTAAACCGCCTCGTAAAAGGCGAGTCTTTGTAGTTATTCCTGCTTTAAGCCCTTCATGTCGCTCTTTATGTCCCTCTTTAATGCCCATCTCAAGCCAACTCTCAAGCTACCGCGCAAACGAAATGGCGAGCTCAATTCAATCGTTACCCAAAACAAGCAGCCTTCCCAATAATTGTTACCCAATAAAC